>Ga0208458_1000076_pt1 | contig 124204 bp, 106 predicted proteins | sample AD_UKC085_MetaG_FD_184432 | JGI IMG/M metagenome (GOLD analysis project Ga0208458, IMG submission 184432) | Active sludge microbial communities of municipal wastewater-treating anaerobic digesters from USA - AD_UKC085_MetaG (SPAdes) (version 2) | ecosystem: Engineered > Bioreactor > Anaerobic... | reverse complement strand
TTCCCTCTGTGCACTGCAAAGTCCACAGTAACTGATGGCCTGTCGCGCTGAAGAAAAACGCGAAACCTCTCCTATCTCCAAAACCCAGGTCAGAGCCATAACTTCTCCAATACCTCGGATACTCATTAGCCTTTCCACCCTTTCATGGATCAGATTGTCTTCCCGCAACGTATTTATAAGCTTTCTTTGAACAGCTTCAAACATCTCCAAACTGCTACGGCTCAGCCGCAACATCTCTTTTACGGACTCGGGAATATCTTCAACTCGCTCCAATAAATTGCTAAAGTATTTCCGGCGATGAAGCTTTGCTTTGTCATACGTCGCGCCAACATCCATCAAAAGTCCGGAAATCTTGTTCTTCATCTTAACACCTGTACGGACGATCATATTCCGATAACGCAAAATGCGACGCAGTTCCCGCAGCTCCTGAGAAAGCATGTGGCATTCAGGCAATAAATTGGCTCGCAGCAAATCGGCTATCTTCTCAGCATCTGCCCGGTCATTTTTCTTCTTCGCTGCCGTTATCGCTTTAAGCATCTCCGGATGAGCAACCTTAAGTTCAACAGCGTGGGGCTTAAGAAAATCATAAACCCAGCCGGTAAACATCGTCGCTTCCATTGCGCCTAACCATTCTCCCGGCAATCCCTCCATCCATTTGAGCAGTGTCTTGCGTTCTGCTGCTATCACCCCCTGTTGCACAATCTTACCGTCAACTTGCTTTACACAATACGAAATTGTCTTCTTGTGAATGTCCAATCCAATATAGTATAATCTTTTCATGGAAGCCTCCTTTGGTAATTTGATTTCGGACGACTACGTCGTTCCGACCGCTTTAAGCTATCAATACCACAGGCGGCTTCCTGTTTTATGAGTTCTTATACATTCTAACACTTACATCACCAGGAGATTACATACCTCTTGGCAGTGTGACAAATAATGGTGTTAATATTCTTGGAAATTGGGCTATATATCATCACGATGGTGGCGTTGAAAAAGGTCCCGATTATATTCAAATTAATTCTAACGTTGCAGGTCAATTTTTATGCGGTGTTACATATAATATACAGCCAAGCATAACAGTGACATTATCCGGTAATAATATTAATCTTTCATGGTATTCAAAAGAATATAATGAAAATACTTATTTATCAGGAACTGTTAGTGGGAGCACAATGTCAGGGACATTTGTCGAGAGTGGATATTCTAACACTTGGCGAGGTGTTAAGGTTACGAGTTATAGTTGTCCTTGACGAGGGCATTTCAGAAACCGAAATCTTTAAGCTGGTTCAATTCTGCGGATTGAACCAGCTTCGTTTTTTCGGACTGTTCGGGGAACAGTCCCTACATGAGTTGTAGCGCGTTCTAACCTAAAGGTCACATTGCCCGAACGCGTCGTTTCTTTTCTAACCTGGCTGTTGAATCCTGAAATTTTTCGATTCAAGCTACATTTAAAAACCTGCCGCAAAGAAACAGCAAATAGCCAATCCTTTAACGCATTTAATCACGCATTTAATCATTGACTTATCTCACCGCTTTTGAGAAAAAGGCTTCGTTCATGTTTTTGCCATTACATAATATTTTTTAGTGGGGGAGGCAAAGCAGTCAACAATGAATCTCAAAAACATTATCAGAACCGTCTTCGGCTTTCTCAATTTCAGCACCATGATCAAATTTACGCTCTGGTGGCTTTGGTTCAGGCGTGACCGCGTCTTTTTCATATTTGAGGGACGTGAATATACGTATCGGGAGGTTTATCAGCAGTCTCTGCGCTATGCGCATTTTTTCCTGAGCATCCGGAAAAAGCTCGTGGACAGCGGCAGGTTGGACAAAAACAAGCGGCTTTCTTTCGGCGTCTATATGGACAACAATCCCGAATTTCTTTTTGCTTCTTTTGGCGCGGGCTTAAGTAATTCCATTTTATTTGCGATTAATTCCGGATTCCGCGGAGAGACCCTGGCGAAAGTGATGGATCAAGCCGAAATATCGCTGCTTATTATCAATGAAAGTACTTTAAAAGAAGTTCAGGATACGATCGGCGTCGTCCGGGTTCTCGGTCCGGAAAATGTTTATTATGTCGGTGATACGAAGTCTGTGCCGTCAAACGGTTTCCAATCATTGGATGCCGCGGTGGCCGAGGCTTCCCGGCACGAGATTTCTAAAGATTACCGGGTCAGGATTGATAATTTCAGCCCGGTGATCGTTATTTACACCTCCGGCACATCGGGTATGCCCAAGGGCGTACCCTGCACGCATATCAAAATGTTCGGCGCCGGCTTTGTCGTGCAGTCGGCCGTTCATCTTAACAGGAATGATCGGGGCTACATCTCCATGCCGCTTTTTCATTCCAACGCCTGGTATATCGGAATTCTGCCCCAGATGATTGTCGGAGGAAGTTTCGTGCTAAAGCGGCGTTTTTCCGCCAGCGCCTTTGAAGAAGATATGCTCAAATACGGAGTTACTTTTCTGAACTATGTCGGGCAACCCTTGCATTACATCATTGATGCCTTGGAACGCAAATACGGCAGCGGCGAAGCCATCGAAGCCGCGCTGGCCAAGCATCCGCGCAACAAATTCCGTAAAGCCTACGGCAATGGCGCCACGGTCAACGATCGCGTCAAGCTCAAGCGTTATCTTGGTATGGAACATATTTATGAAATCTACGGTTCCACCGAAGCCGTGATCACCACGGCCAATCGTCCCGGTGATCCGATCGATTCTGTCGGGAGAGTTGATTCCTCCATTCGCATCTTAAATGAAGAGGGCAAGGAATGTGCGCCGGGAATCGTGGACGCCAGCGGCGCTCTGACCAACTACGAAAAGGCCGTGGGTGAAATCTGCCGCAAAATCGGTGATAACAATCTCCGTTTTGAAGGATATTTCGGTAACGCGAAAGCCACCAATCAAAAATTCCGCAACGGCTGGTATCATTCCGGTGATTTGGGCCACATCAGGATGATCAACGGCAAGCGCTATATGTTTTTTAACGGGCGCACCGATGACTGGATTCGCAAAGACGGGGAAAATTTTTCAGCGGAAAACGTGCTGGATTACGCTCAGAAAGTTCCCTGCGTGGATTGCGCCATTGCCTACGGCGCGCCCTGCGAGGTGGCCGATGAAAAGGTCATGATTACCGTTCAGCTTAAAGACGGAGAAACCTTCAATCCCGATGATGTTTATGCCTGGTTCATCAGGCAGCAGAAAGAAGGAGGCATGGATCCGAAATGGATGCCTGATTATATTCGTATTATTGACAAATTCACAGTTACCGATACTCAGAAAATTATTGTGCGTCCTTTCAAGCGCGAACATTTCAATATTGAGAATACGCCCGGCATGAAGATATATTTCCGGCAGCGAGGCGATAATACCTATCGCTTGTTGAATGCCGATGAGTTTAATAAAATAAAAAACAACTTTATTGCCAACGGCCGGGAAACCCTGCTTTGTTCCGGTTGACATGACGGTAGGCTAAAGTGTAAAAAAGGGTTGTCAAAAGTTATTGACGTGGTCAGGTAAAACGTTTTTCAGGCAAGGGAGGTTGAAAATGTTGAAGAAAGCATCTGTTGTCATTATGATCCTACTTTTTTGTTATTCATTAGGCATCGCCGCAGAAATCATAAAACTTCCGGCGCCGCAACTGGATGGCGGAAGATCGCTGATGCAGGCCTTGAAAGAAAGAAGATCCGAACGCTCATTCGATGTTAAAAAACTTCCGGCCAATGTTTTATCCAATATGCTCTGGGCGGCCTGCGGCATCAACCGACCGGCGGCGGGAAAACGCACTGCTCCCTCGGCCATGAACAAACAGAGCATTGATGTTTATGTGGCCCTTTCCGAGGGCCTGTATGTCTATGAAGCAAAAGGTCATGCTTTAAAACCGGTTGTCAGTCAGGATATTCGCGCACTTACCGGCAAACAGTCCTTTGTCGCCCAAGCGCCGGTGACGTTGATTTACGTGGCTGATTATAAAAAAATGGGCAATATGAGCAATGACGAAAAGAATTTTTATGCGGCAACGGATACCGGCTTTATCAGTCAGAATGTTTACTTGTTTTGCGCATCCGAAGGATTGGGCACGGTGGTCAGAGGAGCCATTGACAAAGAAGCTCTGGCCAAGGCGATGAAACTGGGAGAGCATCAGAAAATTGTTTTGGCACAGTCCGTGGGGTATGCCAAAGAATAATCATCCGGAAGCAGCCAAAACTTTTCGGTGATCTGAAAAGCGATGAAAAGACTGGATTGCGTGATAAGTATCTGGAATTAATTTATAAAACAATTTTGATTGCCCGGTGAGATTGGAGCGCTTCGTAGATGGCCTGACGATGGGATTCGCTTTCGACCGTGACTTCCACGTTCAGGCTGTGATACTTCGCATTTTCGCTGATACGGGAAAAGATAATTGAAAAGGAACGGTCACAAATGATTTCGTGAACCGCCGAATTCATCTCTTCCCGGTTCTGGCCGATAATTTTATAAATCCAGACGCAGGGATAAGTAAGGTTAAGTTTTCTTTCTTTGTCTTCGTTCATCGTAATTTCCGTTACACAATAAATGGTTTTTATGCAAGTATCTGTGAAATGTGATCGGAGTCGGCAGTACAAGATTTTCGGTATAAATAACTTTGACAATTGCCATTAGCTTTGATAGAGAATCTTATCTAAAATTAACAACTTAATATTAAAAACAAAAGGAGGATTTTTATGAAAAAAGTTTTAGTTCTTGTTTGTGCGTTTCTTTTTGTCGCGTCCGTAGCTTTTGCCGCCGGTAAAACCTATCAGGTTACCGGACCGGTTCTGGAAGTAACGCCGAATTACATCGTTGTCCAGAAAGGCAAGGAAAAATGGGAAGTCGCCCGTGACGCTTCCACAAAAGTAACCGGCGATGTGAAGGTAGGTTCCAAAGTAACGATTGAATATACCATGAAAGCGGTATCCGTCGAAGCCAAGGAAGCTAAAGAAGCCAAGAAAAAATAATCAAGATTCATGAAGCAAAAAAGGTTGCTCTCGTCTTTATACGAAAGCAACCTTTTTATATCGATCAGTTTTTCAGAAGCAGTTTATTTTCCGGTCTCGAAAATTTTCGATAAATTCCATTTCTTTCTTTTTTTCCAGTTTCCCTGGTGATAGGCGTAGCTGGCCAGTAGAGGCAGAACTGTTGTGGCTTCGGCATAAACCATCTGCTCACAGGAGGAATCCACCTTGCCCCAGGAATTGGCCTCTTTGAGCGTCGAGCTGGAGCAGGCCCCATCACGCACATCCGCAACAGTAATCTGCACGGCATATTTATGCATGGGGACATCTTTTCCCAGGATTTCGGCGCAGACGACGGTATCCTGGGCGAAGTTTTTCGGCACGCCGCCGCCAATCATCAATAAACCGCTGGTTCCGGCTTTAATTTTTATTTGTGTCAGTTCCAGGAAATCCTTCACGGAATCAATGGAAAGATGCTTTTCGGGACGTTCAACCTGATGCAAAACGAGTCCGAAACCGGCGGAGCTGTCGGAAAAGGCCGGGCAGAAAATCGGCACGTTGTTTTCGTAGGCCGCCTGAACCAGAGAGTTTTTCTTCTTCGCGTTTTTCACCAGATATTTGCCCATCTCGGCTATAAATTCCCGCGAAGAGTAGGGGCGCGGTTCAAGCGAATCGGCAATTTTCTTGATGGTTTTGTCGCAGACCTGCAAATCATCTTCACTGATGAAGGTGTCGTAAATCCGGTCAATGTAGAGGCTGCGCAGAAGTTTATCGTCAACAAACGGCGTGCCCTGGTAGTGACTGAATCCCAGCGCTTCAAAAAAGTCCATGTCGACAATCGATGCGCCGGTTGCGACTATGGCGTCAATCATGTTGTTTTTAACCAAATCAACGTAAACCTGCATGCAGCCTGCCGCGGACGTGGAGCCGGCCAGAGTCAGAATAATCGCGCATTTTTTCTCTTTGAGCATCCGGTCGTAAATATCGGCGGCATTGGCCAGATCACGGGCGGAAAAAGACATCTTTTTCATCGCGTTGATGATATTCACGGCATCGATTTTCTTAATATCGATATGCTCGACCTTCTTTTTCAATAAATCTTTCTTTTTCATTACGTTCTGACTCCCTAAATTTTAATATTTGTTTTGGTTATGCTTCTAAATCATCGACTGTGAAAAGTCAACTCCCTGAAAAGGTTATCGTCTTAAAGAGTTTTACTCAGGACAGGATGTCTTCTCACGGCCATTTGTACAATCTCACTGCCCATTTGGGCATAAGTTATGCCATCAGTTTCCGCGGCGCAGGCCATGCTGGCATCGGAACTGATATCCGCGTTGGGATTGACATCCAGAACATAAAAAATATTGTTCCGCAACCGAATATCCATCCGGGCGTAATCCCGGCACCCGGTGGCCCGGTAGGCATCGATGCAAACCTTTTCCATGGCTTCTTTTTCATCATGGGTCAGCGGCGCCGGCAAAAGCGTTTTGATTTCTTCATAATGCTGCGAACCGGGAATAAATTTTGCTTCATAGGAACATAGCCGGTCCCGGATATTGCCAAATGAGGCAAAGTCCATTTCCGCCGCGGGCAGGACAGATATTTTTTCATTTCCCCAGACGGCGACATGAAACTCACGTCCGTCAACGAAATCTTCGACCAGTGCGGGTTGAGAATAATGATTCAGGACAAATGATACACGGTTTTTTAAATCTTGCTGATTCAGCACCACGGATTCCGGCGTGATACCCGCGGAGCAGTGCTCATTCTGCGGCTTGACAATGGCCGGGAATATTTTCCATTCTTGACCATCCGGGGAGCTGAAAACCCGCCAGGCCGGTGTGGGAATCGAAGCCTGATCCAGAATTTTCTTGACGCGCCGCTTGTCCTGCGCGAGCGCAAGGGCTTCGGACGATGCGCCGGTAAAGGTATAGCCCATTTCTTCCAGTTTCCTGGCCACCAGCCATTCACCGTGCTGCACACCGGGGATATCTTCGCACCAGTTGAAAATTATATATTTCCCGGGATCAAAGTCGCGAAGATGAGAGGCAAAATCATCGTTGGTGATACAGACCGCAGACAACGGATATCCGGTTTCCTGCAGGGCATTGCCCAGTTCGGTGGACTGCCTGATGACTTCTGATTTCTCCTCCGGCGTCCACTCCGGGTTGATATTGTACAACAAAACGACAGGAATTTTCTTTGGGTTTATTTCTGGCAACACCTCATGATCTCCAAAATTTTGCTTTTTGTGCAGGTCTTCGGTTTACAGGGACCTGTTTCATGGAGAGTGATTCTAGAGAAGCGATTATCGTATGTCAATAAATATTAACCACTGATCATGTTTTGAAAAAGCAATATGCACAGTGAAGGGTCAAAGGTGAAAGGCGGTTCATGGAATTTTCATGAGACCCAAATTTCAGAAACGAATAACCTGAATACCCCGAAGGGTATTATAGGTTCACTAGAGGTACACGGAAATTTGATGGTCGAATTAATGAAACTCAAGTTTCAGAAGCGCAGCAGACGGAAACTCGTTAGTTGAATTATCCCGCCGCAGACGGAGGATATCGCAGATGTCCTTGATATCCCCGAGGCGGATAACCTAAAGGTCACTTTAGGCCGAGCGGGATAAATGCGGGTCTAATTCTCCGCTCCTTGGCGCGCAAGTTCCTTTGGATAACCCCACTGCTTGCGGTGGGGTTCTTCAATCCCGCCATAATTCGTGCGTAATCTCGGCAATGCGTTTGCGCTGGCCTTCATTCAACAGCATCTTCGGCGAATTGTGAACGGTGGTATCACGATTTTCCACAATCAGCACGGATGCTTGTTTGTTGAGCGTGTGATTGTGCCACACACCGCGCTTGACGTTGTAAAGTTTGTGCGGCACCATATCAACTGCGGTAATCGAATTGATGATATTTTTACCTTCACCGATAAAAAGGATACAACGTCCCTCCAGAAGGACAAAAACCTCATCCGTTTCGTCATGCCGCTGCATCGCGAAGATGCGTTCGGGCAGCAATTCGTCACAGTAACGCAACATCGCTACCCGCCATTTATCATAGTCGATCAAAGGCTTATAGCCCGTGCCGTCGTAATTACGAATTTCCAGTAATTTTTCATCAATCATTTTCGGCAAACCTTTGGTATCCATGCTGTTAAAATTTATGTCTTTATCCGGGACACCGGCAACATAATTGTTCAGTTGAAAAAAGAATGCAAGAAAAAAGGAAAAGAATTTTTAAAATAAAAAAGGAGGGCAGTCATTTACCCCGGGAGCGTCATGACTGATACATTTCAATAAACAGCCTGAAGGTTACCGAAGGCGAATCATCGACTGGAACGACCGTAAAAGACGGCGACGCCATAATCCTTCGTTCTGAAAGATGACGCGAAAACCCGGTGGAGGAACAAATCCTCTTTTTAAAAAAGACAGAGCGGAAGAAATTTGTCCACCATCATGTAAATTTTACAACTTTTGGCTTCACAAGTCTTTCGAAGTCCTGATAAGACAACCGGAACAGTTCCATGTGGTTTCCTGCATTGAAGGCAATCTCTTGATCCTTTGTCAAATGCTGGTCCACATAGACTTCCATCCCGTACAGGTTGCCGAAAGGCGGCATGAAGCCAATCTCGCAATCCGGAAATTTATCCTTGAATTGCTCTTCCGTGGCCAGTTCTATTTTTTTCGCTCCGATTTCCTTCCGGAAATAATCGAAATCGACGGCATAACTGGCGGGCAGAACAGCCATGGCCATCTTTCCGTCAATGATGGTGATGACCGTTTTGGCCAATTCCTTTCCCGGAATGTGCGCAGACTGGGCAATTTGCTGGGCCGTATAGGCCGGCGAATGGGTTATGATGACGTACCGGACTCCCTGGCTGTCCAGGAATTCTTTTAATATCCTCGATGGCATAACGGGCCTCCTTTCATTTTCATTAATGTGGTTAAATAGTTGCGTAATCCAACTTGTCAAAAGACCGAAAGCACAACTTTTCAGAGACAGTGAGAAGATTTGTTATAAATTAACTCTTTTGAAACAATAACGCAATATCAGGAACAAAAAAAACTTCATTCCGGTTATCATGGGCACGCAACGGTTGAGCATGTCATCAATCCTGAGCATTGCCATGCCTAACATGAGCTATTTGTTTTTTAATACGGGAAACACCAGTTTACCCCCATGTTCTCCGATAAGTGATACCACCGGCAGACAAAAGAAAATTAAAACCGGCACAATCCATTCCGTGCCGGAAGGATTTTGCAGAATGGCGGGTTTGCTAATCAGCGCCGCCATGATAACGATGTCGAAAATCAGTAGCAGGAAGGAAAAAATGGTTTTGCGTACGATCAGGGGATTGGGCTTGCCCGAATAGTTCACCAGCCAGGCCAGCACTCCAGTTGCCATGGCCACCGGCAGCGACAGGGTTCCCAAAATATAGAGGTAAAATATGGCGTCGAGGAGCCCCTGTGCCGGACTGATCAGGTAATACCAGGCCAGAAACAGCGGCACGATGATAAAAATGGCCATGGGAAAATGAACGACCATCGGATGCGGATGCCTTTTGAAAAATGGATAGTCCTCCATAAACTGCACCAGCCAATCCGGCAGAAACGGCGGTTTTTCCTCTTTTTCTTTGCTGAGTGTGCCTTGCGCTTGTATCTTGGCGAGAATGTCCCTGCCGTGAGGTGAGGCGGCAATGGCCTCGGTCAGATCAATACCCGCCTGATGCCGGTTCATGTGCATGCCGTTTTTCCACAGACGGTTTCCGGTCACATCATAGACCTTGCCATCCACAGCGACAAAAGCCTTCCGTCCTTCCTTGCCATCGTGTTTCGATAATGTCTCGCGGTCAAATTCCATGCCTTTGCCCTCCCTGTATTTGGTTTACGTGTTGCAAAAACAAATCCGGCGCTACCCTGTTCGGTCATTCGGTTGCTGCGAATTATTATTCTTGAAAAGCACGAAAACGGCAGCCGGAAGATAAAAAGCCGTTAAAGTAAACACGGCAAAAAAAGCCTGCTGAAAATCGCGCCCGTTTTGCAGACCCTGAATAAGATAGGCGATGATGAATAAAATTCCTGTCAGATGATGAACGCGGATGGTTAACAAATTGGCCGGCGCCAGTTTGACCGGTTCGCTGAAGTTTTTTTTAAGAATACGAAATGCCTGAATCGTCCAGGGCAAAATCGGCAGCGTCAGATAAATCCACGGCGTCGCCATGTCCCACAGCGGCGCAAACAGAATAATGGCATAGGCCGCCATCATGGCCAGTCCATAAAGCTAGACCGCCTGTTTTGAGCCGAAGCGCGCCACCAGAGTGCATTTGCCGGCGGCGGCATCATCTTTGCTGTCCGGTATTTCGTTGATGATGATCATGGCAAACATCATAAAGCCCAGTGGTAACAGAACCCAAAACGCCTCCCAGGAAAAAGAAACCGTTTGCACAACATAAGCGCCCAGACCGATGGTTAGACTGAAATTAATCAGTTGCGAGATTTCGCCGAAGCCGCGGTAGCCGTAACGCAAAGGTGGCGCCGTATAAAAATAAGAACTGGCCATGCCGAATACTCCGAAAGCGAGTACCCACCAGGTCTGAACGACGCAAAGATAAAGACCGATGAGGATGGTCAGCAGGTAGAATACTGTAAAAACGAGGCGCATCTGATGATGCTGAATTTTTCCGCTCGTTAAGACGCCGCTGCCGCCGGCATAAGGATTGCCTTCTCTTTGATCAAAGCGATCGACGGCGGCGTGGTAATCGAAATAGTCGTCGGTCATATTCAGGGCGACGTGGTTGAGCGTTACGCCCAGCGCGGTCAGAAAGAAAAACCATTGATTCATGAATCCGGTTTGCGACCAGGCCACGATAACGCCCAGAATGGCCGGCAGGAAACTGGAGGGAACAAAATGGTAGCGAAAAGCAAGCCACCACACCCGGAGTAATTCCAGTATTCCCCTTTCTTCAACTAACGCACTGTGATTGTCCATTAGCAAAATTTTCCGGCGAATGGGTTTTGGTTTGGATCATTTATTTATTATGGATTTCTTGTAACACAGGGACAATTTGCAGTCAAAAGAGATTTACCGCTCAATTTCTATCCACCCAGATAGGCTTCCTTGACACGGGGATTGCCGGTGAGTTCCCTGCCGGTGCCGGAAAGAACGATGCGGCCGGTTTCCAGAACATAACCTCGCGAGGCAATATGCAGCGACATATTGGCGTTTTGTTCAACGAGCAGGATGGTTTTCCCTGCCGCGTTGATGTCCTGAATGATTTTGAAAATATCCCGCACCAGAACCGGAGACAGTCCCATCGAAGGTTCGTCCAGCAGCAGCATTTGCGCGTCGGTCATCAGCGCGCGTCCGACAGCCAGCATCTGCTGTTCCCCACCGGAGAGCATTCCTCCCTGTTGTTTTCTTCTTTCCTGCAGGCGCGGGAAAAGCGAAAATACATTTTCAAAATCTCTTTTAATCTGCTCTTGATCTTTGCGCTGCCAGGTGGCGAGTTTCAGATTTTCGAACACGGTCAGATTGCCGAAGATACCCCGGCCTTCCGGTACGTGGGCGATGCCTGCGGCCACAATCTGGTCGGCGGCAATGTTTTTCAAATCTTTTCCTGCATAGGTGATGCTGCCGTCGAAGGGAATGAGGCCCGAGATTGCCCGCAGGATCGATGATTTGCCCGCGCCGTTGGCGCCGATGAGCGTAACGATTTCTCCTTTGCCCACGTCAAAAGATATATCGTCAACCGCGTGAATGCTGTCGTAGGAAACTTTTAAATGAGAAACGGTCAGAATTTTTTCCGCAGGCGTCATACGGCCACCTCCACACCAAGATAAGCTTCCAGAACCTTGGGATTATTTTGGATCTCCGCGGGAACCCCCGTCGCGATCGTCGCGCCGAAATCCAGGACGATTAAGCGTTCGCAGATGCCCATCACCAGCCGCATCTGATGTTCAATCAAAATAATGGTTACGGAAAAGGTTTTGCGAATCCAGCCGATGAAATCCATGAGCTGGATGATTTCGTTGGGATTCATTCCGGCGGCCGGTTCATCCAGGAGCAGCAGGTTCGGTTCGGTGGCCAGCGCGCGGGCAATTTCCAGTCTCCGCTGCAAACCGTACGGCAGATTCTTGGCTTTTTCTCCGGCCATTTCATCAAGCTTGAAAATCGAGAGCAGATCCAGGGCCTGATGGATGATGCGTTTTTCTTCAGCACGGAAACGACCGATGTGCAAAAGAGCCTCCGCGGGTGTGTAGGCAATCTGGCCGTAATGCGCGATGCGGACATTATCCAGAACGCTCAACTCCTTAAACAGTCGGATATTCTGAAAGGTGCGGGCGATACCCAGCTTGGTGATTTGATGCGGCGTCAGGCCGACGAGTTCCTGATTGTTCAGTTTAATGCTGCCCTCGCTTGCACGATAAACGCCGGTGATTAAATTGAAAACGGTCGTTTTGCCCGCGCCGTTGGGGCCGATGACGCCGACCAGTTCATGCGGTTCAATGGCGCAGTTGAAATCAGACACGGCGCAAAGCCCCGCGAAACGGTGGGTAAGTTTGGATATTTCAAGGAGTGGCATCACCAGCCTCCTTTTTCTTCTGTCTCCAGAGTTTCTCCGTCACGAAATCACGCAGTGGCATGAACATACGTGCTTCTTTGAGACCCATAATACCGCGCGGGCGGTAAATCATCAGGAGTACCAGCATCAGCGGCATGAAGACCATGCGCCAGACGCCCAGCGGCCTTAAAACTTCCAGCAGGATGGTATAAATGATCGCGCCGATGACGGATCCGGCAATGGAGGCGATGCCGCCCAGATAAACCATAATCAGGATGTCTGTGGATTTGATGATGTCGAACATGCGTGGATTGATGAATTGCAACGCGTGGGCAAATAATCCCCCGGCAATCCCCGCGAAGAATGATGAAACGACAAAGGCGATGATTTTGACCTGACGCGTGTTGACGCTCATCAGGTCGCTGGCAATTTCATCTTCACGAATGGACAGGACGCCGCGGCCGAAGTTGGAATAGACCAGATTGCGGATGATCCAAACCGAGAGCGCCGTCCAGAAAAAAACCCACGGCAGCGTCGTGAGCTTTCCCATGCCCAGAAGTCCTCGTGGTCCGCCGATGGCGTCGATGTTTTCCAGAACGGATTTGACAATCATGCAGAAGGCCAGCGTGACGATGGCCAGATAATCGCCACGCGTTTTGAAAGAGGGGATCGCCACGAGGAAGCCGACCAGCGCGGCAGCCAGGCCTCCCGCCAATATCGCCAGCGGAAATAACAGATTTTGCGCGCCGGTTGGAAAAACATGAACGGTTAAAAGTGATGCGACGTAAGCGCCCACGGCCATGAAACCGGCGTGACCGACGGAAAATTCACCCATGTAGCCGTTGATCAAATTCAGACTGACCGTGAGAATGATATTGATGCCCACGTAAATTAAAATCAGTTGCAGGTATAAGTCTATAAACTCGAAAGTGGAGGCGGCCGTGCAAAACGAGATACCCGTTATCATAAATAGCGGCCAGAAATATTTTTTGTCGGTGAGCGTGTGCCAGCGCTTCATGAAATGATCATAGATTGTTTTGTTTTTGGACATAACTACACCTTTTGCGGTTGGGGCTTGCCCAGGATGCCATAGGGGCGGACAATTAAAAGAATCAGCAGCAGTGTGAAGGCCACAAAATCACGATACGTTGAGGGGAAAAACGCGCCTACCATGATTTCCACCGCGCCCAGAATAAAACCGCCGATCATCGCGCCGCGGATGTTGCCGATGCCGCCGACCACGGCGCAGATAAATGCTTTCCATCCGACCATGATGCCCATGTAGGGATCAATCACCGGATAAGCAAGCCCGTACATCACACCGGCCGCGCCGCCGAGGCCTGTACCGATGGCAAATGTTACCGAGATGATTTTATTGACCGGAACGCCCATCAGCGGAACAACCGTCTTGTCCCAGGAAATGGCGCGCATGGCCATGCCCGCTTTGGTGTGCTGCACAATAAAATCGAGAATTACCATCAGCGCCAGCGAAAGGACAATGATGAGAATCTGCAGCGAGGAAATAGAAAGCGATCCGACAATCCAGGTTGTGTTTTCCAAAAGCTGCGGAATATGTTTGGGATAAGGCGAAAGCGCCAGCGTAAAGTTTTCCAGAAAAAGGCCGACACCCAACGCGGTAATGATGGCGGACACGCGCGGCGCGTTGCGCAGCGGTTTGTAGGCCAGTCTCTCAATGACGACGCCTAAGAAAGCTACGCCAATCATGGACAAAAGAAGCGTTGGAACAAAAGACAGATGCAGATAAACAGCCAATAGAAAACAGAAAAAAGCTCCGACCATGAACAAATCGCCGTGCGCGAAGTTGATCATAGTCAGGATGCCGTAAACCATCGTATAGCCCAGAGCGATCAGCGCATAGATACTGCCTAATTGCAGGGCATTGAGGATTTGTTGAAAAATATAGGCCATATTAAATCATGGTTTGGCGTTGGCAAACCATGTAAACTTTCCATCTTTTATTTTTAAGATAACCGCGCTTTTGATCGGATCGCCTGAGCCTTCCTGAAATTGCATGTTACCGGTTACGCCTTCAAATTGTGGAATTTTAGCGAGCGCGTCACGAACGGCCTGTCGATCGTTTTTGCCGGCTGTCTTCAATGACTGCCAGAGCAAACCGAACGAATCGTAAGTCAGTGCGGCCACGTCATCCGGCGTTGAGCCGTACTTGGCTTTATAGCTGGTGATGAATTTCTTTGTTGTGTCGCTGGCCGAATCAGCCGCGTAATGCGTGCTGAAATAATAGCCTTCGCAGTCCTGTCCGCAGAGTTTCAAGAGTTCTTCGGACCCCCAGGAATCCGAGCCGATAAAAGGAACGGTAATGCCGAGGCGCTTGGCCTGCTGAATCTGCAGAGGCACTTCGCTGTAATAATTGGGCAGGAAAATGATTTCCGGCGCGGCCTGCTTGATTTTGGTGAGTTGCGATGAGAAATCCTTATCATTGGTCGTATAGGTTTCAAATGCGACAATCTTGCCGCCGTTTTTTTCATAGACTTCCTTAAAAATTTCAGCGATGCCCTTGTTGTATTCGGAAGCCACGTCATAAAGAACCGCAGCCTTCTTCAATTTGAGATCGTTGAGCGTGAATTTCGCCACCACACCTCCCTGAAAAGGATCGATAAAGCAGGCGCGGAAAACATATTTTTTGGGAGCATTGGTTTTGGAATCCAGCGTGGCTTTGGGCGCTGTGGACCAGGGTGTGATCAAAACGGTTTTGCTGGTTTCGGCGATTTCCGCCGCTGGCAGGGCATATCGGCTGGCATTGGGTCCGACAATGGCTGTCACTTTCTGCTGGGTGATCAGCTTTTGTGCCGCGGCAGCGGATTGATCAGCCTTTCCGGCGTTGTCTTCGATCAATAATTTTACCGGATATTTTTTTTCGCCCAGTTGAATACCGCCGGCATCGTTAATTTCCTGTACGGCCATTTCAGCGGCGTTTTTACAGGATGTGCCCACGGCCGGAACATCACCGGTCAGTTCGGCAATGACCCCTATTTTGATTTTAGATGAATCATCGCTGCATCCGAAAATGCCGAGCGAGAAAATTACTAGAAGGATGATCAGTAATGATGATTTTTTCATAGAATGTCTCCTGTTAAGGTTATATTTTCACAATAGTTTATAAGGGAATGGCGGTATGGTGTCAATAATTAAGTTCTACGTTTCAAGGTTCAACGTTCAAGGCTTAAGATTTTAAGTTCAACGATTCAGAACCTTCACATGGCCTAAAGCAATTTCTGGACATATCGAGCGATGGCGGGAGAGGCGGTCATGCCGGGGGATTCAATGCCGACCAGGTTAATGAATCCCGGCGCATCTTCTTTAATGACGAAATCGCGAAAATCATCACCAGGCCCCTGCAGTTTCGGACGGATTCCGGACATATCGGGATGAATATTTTCTTTTTTCAGGAAAGGGAGAAATTTGCTGGCGCTTTGGTGAAACTGTTCTGCTTTTTCAGGTGCGACATTATAATCTTCCTTGCGGTCAATGAAAGTTACATCCGGGCCCAGTTTGAATCTTCCGTTTAAATCCATTGTTAAGTGAACGCCGAGTCCTGTATGTTTTTTTACCGGAACCGGATAAATCAGCCTCTGCACGATTCCGGATTTTACTCCAGAGAGGCTGCAATAATCGCCCTTGCAGTAATGCAGGTGATAATTGCTGCCCGTCATATTGGCGATCGTATCGGATTCCAGCCCTGCGGCATTGATGACAACGGCGGATAAAAGTTCAAAAGTTTCTCCTTGAGCGTTTTGGGTTGCCAGCCGGAAGTATTGCGATTCTTTTTCAATTCCCACAACCTTTGTCCGGTAAACCATTTGCGTTTTATTTTGTTGAGCCGTGAATAAAAAATAATTCATTAAATCGTGAACGCTGATGATGCCGGTATTATGAGAATACAGAGCAGCCTGGGCCTGAACATTTGGTTCCATATCGGAAACCTTCTTTTCGGTGATTAGTTCTAGCGCTGCCACACCGTTTGCTCGACCGTTTGCGTAAAGACACTCGAGTTCTTCATCATCTTTTCTGTTTACGGCAACAATAAGTTTTCCGGTTTTTTTATGAGGAATTTTATTTTTCACGGCTATTTCATAGAGCCTTCTGTTTCCTTCGACGCAAAGAAGTGCTTTCAAGGAATTCTGCGGATAATACATGCCACCGTGAATGACCTCGCTGTTGCGCGAACTTATGCCGCCGCCATGCGTATGATTTTTTTCAAGAATAAAGACGCTGATATTTGGCTTGGCGATTTCGGCGGCGATGGCCAAGCCGACGACGCCGGCTCCGATTATTGTAATGTCAACTTTCTCCATGTTTTTTTCATACACAATTTTATTGATTACCGCAAAAAAACTTGAGCGCATTCATGGGTCGTGGTATTAATCAAAAATAAAAAATCAACAAAGGCGATGTCTGCATTGAGGCTTGTTACTTATAATGTAAATTCCATCCGTTCCCGTTTGCATATTGTTTTGCCGTGGCTGAAAGCCAACAGTCCGGATTACTTCTGCATGCAGGAGACAAAAGTTGCCGATGCCGCCTTTCCCGTATCCGATTTTGAGTCCTTGGGTTACCATGTCGTGTTCAAAGGCGACAAGCAATACAAAGGGGTGGCCATTGCCTCAAAGCAGCAACCGCAAACCGTTACGTATGGTTTTGATTCAGAACCGGCCGATGCCGACCGCATGATCATTGCGACCTATGATGATCTGACCATCGTCAATACTTATGTCCCGCAGGGGCAGGAAATGGAAAGCGCGCAGTTTGCCTACAAACTGGAATGGCTCGCCCGTTTTAAAAAATATTTGCAGAAACATTTTCAACCGAAGAACGAAATCATCTGGTGTGGCGATCTGAATATTGCGCCGGAAGCCATCGATGTGCATGATCCGAAAAGATTACTGGGGCACGTCTGCTTTAATCCGGAAGTCTGGAAGGCACTGGAGGATATTAAGGCATGGGGACTGACCGATGTGTTTCGTCATCATTATCCGGGCGTTGCCGGTCAATATACTTTTTTTGACTACCGTATCAAAGATTCTGTCAAGCGAAAACTGGGCTGGCGCGTCGATCATATTCTGGCGACGAAAACCCTTGTCGCAAAATCAAAAGGCTGCACGATTGATCTGGAATCAAGACTGGCGGAAAAACCATCCGATCATTTGATTTTTTACGCGCAGTGGTAAGAGGGAAAAATGAATAAAAAAGAAAATATCGAACACATCAATATGAAGATCGCCACTGGCATTGAAAAAATTGAAATGCAACTGGCCGAAACCAGGAATGTTGCCGAACTTTTTGAAGTGCTTCTTACGGGAATAGAATATGGATTTCAGGTGCCTTTTGTCTGGCTGACATTCGCCAACACGAAGAAAAATCTGCCCGTTATCGAGGCGGTACAGTCATCCGGATTCTTGAAAGACAGGCTCAATATTGTCAAACCGGATTTCTTCCGCGAAATCTTTTCCTCCGGATCAAAGCCCGTGCTGGTTAACGATAACCTGACTCATTATTACCGGCTGTTTCCTGAACATCGAAAATATTTTGTCAAATCGCTGGCCCTGGTGCCGTTTAAAATCAACGGCGAATATACCGCCAGTTGGAACAATGGCGATGCCATACAGTCCCGCTACACGCCCGATATGGAAACCAATCTGCTGCAGAAGTTATCCCGCTCACTGTCCGCCCGTCTGGATGAACTGATTTAGCCAAAAATAAAAACTCTGAAGTGTCCACTTGAATGGACAGTCTGTGTTCAATTCAAGTTTGGAAAGGTCGTGGGCTATAAATTGTGTTCTTAATCATTACCACTGTGCAAAGACCCTGAAATAATATATTTCTAAATTCGTAGGATGGCCCTTGAGTCTTCGGACATCTACCAGCCGGTTTTCAATATTTATGACCACTTGGAAATGTTGAACGGCAAGTGCGCCGGGATCATCAGCGATATGGTAAAATACTCGGTTGTGCTGATTTATTTTATCAGCGGAACGATACGTTCAATTATCTACAAACCCTCGCGCCTTCGGTATCTGAATAATAACATTGAGGGATACTATAAATATTATCGCCATCCAGTGCCTTCTCGTCGTCTAAAATCATTTTAATAATCGATTTTTGCTCGAGTTCCGCAGGCACACTGATTTCACATATTGCCCCCGGAAAATGCTTTCCTTCATAAACTGCCATGGAATAAGGTGCTTTACTGTAGTAATCTTTTTCATAGATTTGATTATCAACTCCAACCATACCATCGCAATATGGTACACGCATACAGTAAAATCGTATCGCTAGAAAAGGTAATTGCTTACCGTCAACTTTAAATTCAGAATATGGATTGCGCTTGTTAAATTCCTCCATGTGACTCGGTCTTAAATCTCTGGCAGCATCGCTGCCCGCACTTGCCAAATTGCCGAGGGAATCACCCTGATGCGGAGTGGCAATGGTATAAACTCTTTCTATTTTCTTTGCTGCACTGAAGTTTTCACTGTCATAATAACTCACCAGATAGCGCAAATCCAGCCCCCCCATACTGTGCCCAACCACTCGCAGAGAGCCGTTGTGTATGTTGCATTGTTTGGCAGCTTTATTAATATAGGAGTTCAACATGTGGGCCCTCTTCTTTATAGACCCATCTTGCGAAACACTGGTTCTGAAAACACGCCACCCTTTTTCTTTTGCTTGTTGTGCAAAATAATTCCATGCTTTCTGGCTATCGTTATAACCGTGAGCAAACAAGACGGCGGGTTTTGTGTCGTCATCATCACAGCCGCTCAGATCGGCTTCAATATGGGGGTCATCACTGATCTTGTATTCGCCATCCTCATGCCATATATACAGATTCTCTCCGCATTTTCTGTGGGCAGTTAATGATAAGTCTTCATCGGCTCCGCCATCCACGATTTTTTTGAAGTATATTTCAAAATTTTTCTTATTACCATCACCATCATAACACTCTGCAATAGATATATAATTGGCTTCATGACTCCCTACGGTTTTGTGCTTATCCGGGCGCCAAGTGATATCAACTGCAAACTTCAAATCATGTGTTGTTTGATTGACAAAGGTAATGTGTTCGTAATCGTGATCAGAACCAAAAACGCTACCAACCCTTTCAAGTTCCTCGTTAGAATCAGATGTGCCGCATCCTGCTATAAGTAATAATAAAATGAATACTAGAATGAAAACGGATGATACTCTGACTGACATGTTTCTACCTCTCAAATATTTTACATAACAGCGACTGTGAATGTTAGCGTGCCTGTAGAAGAACTCTAAAATCAGTTCTTTCACCCTTTTTCATCGTGCGATCATCGCTTTTGAGACATTCTTGGTAGTTGAATATTTTTAAGTTCCAACCGCTGAATATTGCTTTTCGACTTAGTCTAAATTATTTTATTTATTTTCCCACAACTTTTTTTAGAGATCTATTTTAACTTAACAAATACGGCAAGGTCATAGACTTTACCTGCAAAGTTTCATTGCCGAATAGTCGTTAGGATTGTTGAATACGCCTACGAAAGGTTCATCAACGAGCAGGTTTTAAAACTAAAAGTACCATTTGGAGGAGAGAAATTTCGCAGATTAAATGACTTATGTTTATTTGTATTGTCTTATTTATGGACGGCCATCTACATTCAAGAGCTTTTTCTTTTTCATTATCCTTAGGAAAATGTAAATGAACAGTCCGAATAATGAAATAATCTGCCACATGAGGTCATATTCCAACTTTCCTGTAACGATGTAATCTCCAAAAATTTCCATAAAAGTAAAGATTACAATAATGGCAAAGAATCCTGAATATTCATTTTTTAGTGCTGTTCGTAATGAAAAAGGATAAGATGATCTTCGCCATTGACTGAATTTAGGTATAAAAGCAGGGGTTTTTTCCGCCCATTCCAAATATTGCTGTCCAAATTTGTCACGCAAAAATTCTTCTTCAGCAAAAATTATTCTTTCATAATAAATCCAGAAAACAAGGATGATAATAAAACTTAGCCACCAAACCTTGACAAATAAAGATAAACCAAACCAAATAATGAAGTTACCCAGATACAAAGGATTTCTGACAACAGAATACATTCCGGTTGTATTTAACACATCGGCAATTTGAGCTTTCGTATTACGTCCTGATGTTCCCTCCGGCACAAAGCCTACTGTGATCATTCTAAGAATGACTCCCGACATAGACACAGCCAGGCAAAACATTTCCCAAACATCATCCAGCAGTTCACTGCCAAAAGGATATTTAAATTCACGAAAAGCTATCAGAGACAAAACGAGTATAAGCAATGGCAGATAACTCCTCCACCGAAACAACCAATGCCCTGATTTCTCCATTTCTTCCCGTAAAGCCATACCTGCACTCTGATATTATTGCTTTTCTATCGATGTCATTTAATATGTTAACTGGAAATAATCAATATTTTAATTTGGAATACACAGCAACATGAAGTTTGTTCTAATGATCACTTTTAGGGAGCTATCGATTATATTTACTCAACCTCATTTTCAGCTTGGCTCATTATCCCGCTCCGGGGATAGTTCGACTAACGCTTCGAGCTTCATTGCATTCGCTCTTAGCGAGTCTCACATAGAAAAAACCCCGTAAAAGTTTACGGGGTTCTTCGTGGTATATCTTTGAAGGGGAAAAGGGGTTAGTTAATTAAATTTTTGAGCGCGTCAACAACCGGTGCGGTAAACATAGACACCATAAGAGTATAAAGCGCGAATGAGCCGATTGCTTCGCTCATGTACAATCGGCGATATTTTCTTTTCAGGGAGACGATAATCAATCCGCCGACAATTAAACAACCAAGGTGAAAGAACGGAAAATCGCTATTTCCGGTTATGCTGAACTGAGCATAACTAAAAGATGCTGTTACCAAAACGACGAAAGCGGTTAAGAGGGATGTCTGTATCAATTTTCTCATAGCTCCTGATCTCCTTGTGAAATTATCTGCTTAGTTAGTAATGAAATAAATGTGCCAAAGTTTATAAATAGAAAATTAAATTTGTAAGTAATTAATATAATAGGCTAAAAATTATTCCTAGGGTGTGGGATTGCTTGAAAAATGTTTTTCACAAAGTTAAAAGAAACGTTAAATATTCGACCCAATATCAATATATCATTAAATGCCTGCCCGATGTTAAAAGTTATTTTTGTCCTGCATATTTATCTTGACAAAAGACAGAAATCTTATATTTGTGAATTATCGTTCAAAATTTGAATAAGCATTCAAGAAAGATGCGTTCATGGTAAAAACTGAAAGAAAAGAACGTGAGTTTAATACACGTCGTGCCGAAATTCTCGAACACGCGGAAAAAATATTTTCTATCAAGGGCTACCATAATGTCACGATGGCGGAGATTGCCGGCGCTTCGGGTTTCTCTACCGGTTCGCTTTACCAGTTTTTTGACGGGAAAGAAAATCTTTACACATCCATGATTTGCGAGAAACTCGACGTGATGTATGCGGAAATCAGAAAGACAACCGAAAATGTTGCAAATGTCATTGATAAAATAGACATGCTGGTTGACGTTCAATTGCAGTTTATGGAAAAAAACGCGGACTTTTGCCGGTTGTTTCTGAAGGGTGAAAGCGCTGTTTTGTCGGAGACCATGACATCTTTGAGAGAAAAACTTATCGAGGGCTATTTGCAACATATAAATTTTATTGAAAACCTGTTAAAAGAAGGTATAGAAAAAGGACTCATAAGAAATTTGCCGGTCAATGACATGGCTCAATCCCTGTTTTATTTGATCAGAGCATCTTCAATAGAATGGATGTTGTCGCTGAACAATGAATCACCTAGCGCCAAAAAGAAATTTATTCTGGACATTTTTTTAAATGGAGTGAAAACCCATGACAGGTAAAAAATCATTCATTATTTTTTTAATGCTGTTGGCGATTATTCTTTTCCCCAGTTTCATTTATGCCGAAGAACCTTTAACGCTGGAGGCCAGTATCGATACCGCTTTGAAAAACAGCATCGTTCTGAATGTTGCCAGGGAGGGAACAAAAAGCGCCGTGGCTCAGAAAAAGGAGGCAATGACCGGATTTCTGCCCAGATTTAGTACGTCTTACAGTTATTCCAGATTAAATGAAGCACCTTTTTCCCGGTTTCAGGGTCTTCCCGTGGGACCTCTTTACGGTATGAACGGCATGGAAATTCCCGTGGGTACGGAGGATAATTACAACTGGGTCCTCGAAGCGAAGCAGCCGCTGTTTGCCGGAGGAGCGATTCTGGCCAACTATCAGGCCAACAGCATTGGCGAGGAGATCGCGCGCTTGGAAGAAACGGCAAAAATTCAGGACGTGGTGCAGGAGGTTAAAATTGCCTATTTTAACATTTTGCGGGCGCAGAAAATTCAGGAAGCGGCTCGTCAGGCCGTGGTGATGCTGAAAGCACACCGTGATGTCGCTGAAAACTATTTTCAGGTCGGCATGATTCCTAAAAATGATTTGCTTTACGCTGAAGTCGAACTGGCTAACGGCAATCAGACACTGGTCAGATCGCAGAATGCTGTCGAACTTGCCAAGGCACGTTTTAATACCGTTTTGAAACGCGATATCGTCGCGCCGGTGGACGTGGTGGATGTCCTCACGTACCAGCCTCTGGCGCAAACGCTTGAAGAATGTCTGCAGATAGCCGGCCAGTCAAGACCGGAGCTGAAAATATCATCGCTCAAGGCCCGGCAGGCGGGAAAGTACGTGCGCGTATCGCAAGGTGAATATTTCCCTTCTTTGAGTCTGGTCGGCAATTACACGAGATTTGGCGATGAATCTTCCGTTTCCGGCAGCGATTATAAGGATGCGGAGAGCTGGTATGTCATGGCGGTAGCCAACTGGAATTTCTGGGAATGGGGAAGAACAAAATTCAGAGTTGATGCCAGCCGGGCCAGAGAAAATCAAGCCATTTCCGCGTCCCGGGAGTTAAACGACCAGATTACGCTGGAAATCAAAAATGCCTATCTGATGTTAAAGGAAGCGGAAAGTCAAATCGCTGTCTCTCAAAAATTGATCGAACAGGCTGAGGAAAATTTCCGCATTTCCGAGGAAAGATACAAGGAGCGTGTCGGCACGTCCACGGAAGTTCTGGACGCTCAGACATTGTTAACGAGAGCAAAATCGGAATACGCCAACGCTCTGGGTGATTACAATATCAATTATGCCCGGCTGCAGAGGGCGATTGGAAATATCTGGCCGTAATTGTGATTCGGTGAAAGGATCAGGGAATGAGAAAAATTTTATCATATATCATCATCGCGCTGGGATCGGTCGTTATCTTTACCGCATCCTTAACAGCAAAAGAATACACGCTCAATGAAATTTATCAGCAGGCGCTGCAAACGTCGGAAAAAATCGAGATGGCGCGGGAAAATGTCTTTATCGCGCAGATGAGTAAGAATAAGGCTCTGTCTCTGTTGATTCCCCGTCTGACGGCTTACGGTACCCAAAACTGGTTCACGGAAGATAAATACACCGCTACAGGCATTCTGATTCAACCGGATGAAGCGGCTACGTGGGGCGTACGGGCTGATCAGGCTTTTTCGCTGAGCGCGCGCGAACTCGACGCTTTGAAAATGGCCGGTCAATCCATTACCAAAAGTGAATATGATCTGGAATCGGCCAAATCGGATTTTCTTCTGGTTGTCGCGGCTTCTTTTTATGATGTGCTGAAAGCTCAGAAAGCGCTGGAAATTGCAGACGCCAATCTGGAAAGATTGACGAAATACCATTATTTCGTGGAAACGAGAGTCAAGGTCGGCGAACTGACGAAAACGGCGCTTTTGCGCGCTAAAGGTGAACTGTCGGGAGCTTACGCCGATAAACTGAGAGCCGCTAATGCCCTGCAATTGGCAAGAGCAGCTCTTGTTCGTGTTACGGCCGTGGAGTCTGATTTTCAACTGAAGGAGCAAAAATTACAGTCATCAGAAGGGTGTGAATGGACCAGCTTGCGGCAGACGGCGCTGGAGAAACGGTCTGATTTGAAAAGTTATGACATGCAAACTCAAATGGCCGAGCAGCAGGTGAAATACGCCCGCGGCGCTTTCTGGCCCAGCGTGGGTCTGTTCGCCGTTTATAACCGGGCGGATCAGAAACCGGCCGGCGCAACCTTCAACGACGAGAATATTTACGGCGGCGTTTCCCTGTCGTTTCCTTTTTTTGAAGGCGGCTTGAGAACGGCAGAATATAGGGAGGCAAAAGCCAAAGAGCGTCAGGCCATACTGGCTTATGACGATCTGAAGAAGAGCATAGATGTTGAATTGAAGGCTGCCTGTCTGGATCTGGAAACGTTAAGGGGCTCGCTGAAATTTCTGGAAGATCAGCAGATTTTCGCGAAGGACAATTACAATGCGGTGCTGAAGCAGTTCGAAAACGGTCTGGCGACCACTCTGGATGTGATGGATGCCAATACACTGCTTGTGACCGCGGAGCGAGATGTAGCGAAAGCTTTATATAATTATCAGATTGCCTATCTGCTGGTGAAGAAAACAAGCGGCACCCTGCTGCAATGGGTTGATGGGCAGGCGGTGCTTTCACCGAAAGCGGTGCCGCTCGATAAATTGGTTTTCTGGCATCATGAAAATAATGAGTAAAAATAAATAATGGGAGGCCTTACCGGCTTACGATTCAGGAGGATAAAATGATGGTTGTGAAAAAGCGCATTGGCTTCAATATTAAAAGATCGTCAAAAGGCGGTTTATTAAAATTATTATTCTTGATTTTACTGATCGTGTTTATCAGCGTACCCCTGGTCTCGTGCAAAAAAGAAAAAAAGGTGGAAAAGGAAAACCTGATCAATGTCCGCGTTGCCGCCGCTCAAGAAAAAATCGTTCGACCTTATATTGAAACAACAGGTTCTTTAAGAGCGGACGAAGAAGTCATGGTCAGCTCTGAGGTGGACGGCATTGTGAAAAGCATCAAAGTCGAGGAAGGATCCGCTGTCAGCAAGGGGAGTCTGTTGGTGGAAATCAATCAGACCGATTACAGACTCGACAAGCAAAGGGCTGAGGCGGCCATGAAGCAGGCAGAAGCCAGTCTGGCCAATGTGAAATCCGAGTTTCAGAGGAAAGAATCTCTTTATAAGGAAGAATTGATCACCAGACAACAGTACGATGATATCTCCACAAGAGTCATTCTGGCGGAAGCCGATCTCGCCAAGGCAAAATCCATGCTCGAAACTTCCGCGGAAAGGCTTGCCCGGACAAGAATATATTCGCCGCTCAACGGCATGGTTAAAGAGAAAAAAGTTTCCTCCGGAGATTTTGCGCGCACAAGCCTGCCTCTTCTGCATTTGATTAAAGTCGATCCGCTGAAACTCAATTTTACCGTCAGCGAGAAAGATATCGCCGATTTGAAAACAGGACAGGACGTCGATTTTACGGTTGATTCGTTTCCCGGTAAAAAATTCAGCGGCAAGGTTAACCTGATTTATCCCAACGTGGAAGAAAGAACCAGAACGCTGCAGGCCGAGGCCATTGTGCCCAATGCCGACAGGGTGCTGAAACCGGGATTATTCGTCAGGGCCACCATTTACACGGGACCTCCCCGCGAAGTCATTGTCGCTCCTCTGACGGCTTTAATATACGACAATGCAACCGTCAGCCTTTTTGTTGTGGAAGGAAATCTGGCGCGTGAACGGAAGGTAACGACAGGCCGCAAATATGGAGAAGACATCGAAATTATTGAAGGCCTGAATGCAAAAGAACAGATTGTGGTGGTCGGACAGAACAATCTGTCGGAAGGAATAAAAGTCAATGTGGCTCGCTGATACATCGGTCAAACGTCCGGTTTTTGCCACCATGGTCATTATGGCGCTGGTGGTACTGGGGATTGTCAGTTATCCCAGCATCGGCGTCGATCTTTTTCCCAAAATTGATTTTCCTATTGTCACCATTACCACCACCCTCAAGGGTGCCAGTCCCGATGTCATGGACGTTGACGTGGCCGACAGGATTGAAGGCGCCGTCAACACGATTAACGGTGTAAAAACCATTACGTCAACGAGCACGGAAAGTGTCTCCCGCACGATCGTGGAATTTGTGCTGGAGCGGGATATTGATCTGGCTGTTCAGGATGTGCGTGAAAAAGTTTCGGAGATCCGCAATAAGTTACCGGAAGACATCGAAGAACCGAGAATTGCCAAGGTGGATCCCGATTCGACGCCGATTTTATTTATGAATCTTTCCGGAAATAAATCGATCCGGGATCTTTCCACCTATGCCGATGAAGTTCTGAAGGAACAGCTCCAGAGAATTAACGGCGTCGGTAATGTCAACTTTTACGGATTACGGCTCAGGCAGGTGCGCATCTGGCTGGATGCAGCCAAAATGCAAGCCTATCAGATTGCGCCGTCTGATGTTGTCCTCGCTCTCAAGCGCGAAAACATCGAACTGCCCGGTGGACGCATCGAAACGGACACCAAGGAATATACGGTCCGGATTAAGGGAGAATTCCCCCAGATCCCTGATTTTAACGATTTGATTGTCAGTTATTATAATGGCGCGCCGGTAAAAATAAAAGATATCGGACGGGCGGAGGACGGTACGGAAGAAAGAAGGTCGCTTGCCCGTTTCAACGGCATCCCTGCCGTCGGTATGGGTATTCAGAAACAGTCGGGAACCAATACGGTGGCCGTTGCTGACCGGGTGAAAAAAGAAGTGGAGAAAATCAACAAAACACTCCCCCCCGGCATGAAACTCAACATCTCGGTCGATCAGTCTGTCTTTATCGTTCGTTCCATCAACGAGGTGCAACACCACTTGATTCTCGGCAGTCTCTTTGCCATTCTGGCCGTTTTTCTTTTTTTGAAGAACATACGGACAACTTTAATCAGCGCCGTGGCGCTGCCTGTCTCTATCATTTCCACGTTTGCCATCATCAATGCTTTCAACTTCACCTTCAACAATATGACGATGCTGGCGTTGTCGCTTTCGGTCGGTCTGTTGATTGACGATGCGATTATCGTCATCGAAAATATTTACCGGCACGTGGAAGAAGGTATGGCGCCCATGGAGGCGGCCAAATTCGCCACGTCAGAAATCGGATTGGCGGTTATGGCCACGACGCTGGCGATTGTGGCCATCTTTTTACCGGTTGCTTTTATGAAAGGAATTATCGGCAGATTCTTTCTGCAATTCGCCCTGACCATCGTCTTTGCCGTGATGGTCTCCCTCCTTGTTTCATTTACGCTGACGCCGATGATGGCCTCCATCTTTCTGAAACCTCATACGATGCGGCATGCCGGTGCTGCAACAAATGCGGCGCGCGTTTCTTTTTTTAAGAAAGCCGGCGATTTTCTGGAAAAGCATTACAAACGGCTGGAAACATTTTATCGTCGTGTTCTGGAATTTTCCCTTCAATATCGAAAAACAATGCTTGTAGCGGCGCTGCTTATCTTTGTGTTGAGCATTTTGTTAGCGGTGTTCGGTTTGGGCAAAGAATTCCTTCCGCCCGAGGATCAGGGCAATTTTATTGTGCGCATGGAAGCGCCGATTGATTATTCCGTTGATCAGGTCGAAAGATATTTCGGCGAGACGGAGAAAATGATTAAAGAAATTCCCGGAGTCAAATCGGTTTTTTATGTCCAGGGCATTCAAAGCGAAACCAACAAGGGAAGAATTATGGTCACGTTGCTGCCCAAGGCCGAACGAACCAACAGCCAGGAGGATATCAAAAAAATAGCGCGTATGAAACTTAAGCGGATTCCCGGCATGAAAGCTTCCGCGGAAGATATCTCGCTGGTCGGTGGCGGTATCAGGCAGGTGCCGATTCAATACAGTATTCGTGGACAAGATTTAGCCGAATTGCAGAAATATGCCAAACAGATAAGTGCGGAATTTGCCAAACTGCCGGGTATTGTGGATGTGGATACATCACTGGAAGTGGGCAAGCCGGAGTTCAAGGTCTATATTGACCGTGACAAGGCGGCGGATCTGGGGGTGGACGTTGCCACGGTTGCGGAAGCCATCAACTTGCTGATCGGAGGAGAGCTGGATATCGCGCGTTATAAGGACGAGAAAAAGGGAAAGCGTTATGATGTCCGGGTGCGGTTAAATCGAGAGGATCGTGCAAGCAGTGACGCCCTGCAGAGAATTTATGTGCGCGCGCGCGATGGCAAACTTGTGGAACTGGGCAATGTGGTCAAGTTACAGGAAGGAACAGGGCCCAGTGTCATCAATCGGGCTGATCGACAGCGCGCGATCACCATTTTTGCTTCGCTGGAAGGCAAACCCCTGGGTGAGGCTCAAAATGAACTGAATGCGATTGCTGCACGCATTCTGCCGGCGGATTATGTGCCGAAGTATTATGGTATGGCCGAAGTCATGCAGGAATCTTTTGTTTATCTGCTTTTTGCCCTGATGCTCGGTATCGTCATGGCCTACATGATTTTGGCTTCACAGTTTGAAAGTTTTATTCATCCCGTAACCATTTTGCTGTCCATGCCCATGTCATTCATCGGAGCTTTTGGAGCGCTGTTTGTTACAGGAAAGACACTCAATATCTTCAGTCTGATCGGTTTAATTCTTCTGATGGGGCTGGTGAAGAAAAACGCGATCCTGCTGGTGGATTACACCAATGTTTTGCGGGAGCGCGGCATGTCGCGTCGTGAGGCGATTTTGCAGGCCGGTCCGGTCAGAATGCGGCCCATCCTGATGACCACCTTCGCCATGATCTTCGGCATGTTGCCGATTGCGTTTGCCGTCGGCGAAGGCGCGGAAACCCGCGCTCCGATGGGCATTGCAGTCATCGGCGGCTTGTTGACTTCTCTGATCCTGACGCTGGTGGTTGTACCGGCAGCGTATGACATCTTTGATGACTGGCAGGAATATTTTAAAAAGAGACGCGCGAAAAAAGCCGGTTGATTGCTCTTTAAAGGAAAAGTTTGAAAAATATTTTCCAGGAGTGAGGTCATAATATGAAAATGTTTTTGGTTATTTATTCCGAAGCGGCCGATGAGGATATTGTTGCCGCTTTTAAAAAATCAGGATTTAAAGCTTACACAAGAATGAGTGAATTAACGGGTGAAGGGGAAGAAACTGAGCCTAAACTGGGAACGCATTACTGGCCGGGGAATAATAACGCTTTAATGATGGCCGTGAACGATGAAAAAATTAAACCACTTTGCGAACTGGTCAGAAAATTAAAAGTCGAACATCCGCGCGCGGGGTTAAGGGCGTTTACTTTCCCGCTGGAAGAAGAATGCGTGTAAAAGGCTAATGCAGCTTCATGGCAATCATAGACGCCATTTTTTCCTGTTTGCGCCATACGCCATAGATCATTCCATTGGCACAAAGCCTGTTGATTTCTTTTCTTAAAGCAGAACTTGTCCGGACAGTTTTTTCGTCTTTTAGCGGAGTTTGAGGAAGCGGAATGAACGTATGGGCGTGAATTTTGGCGCCGGATTGATGCAGGTCTTTAATCACTTTCAGTGTTGAGGACATGTCTTCATCCGTTTCTCCGGGCAGGCCAAAAATAAAATCCACATTGACTTTCAGTCCCGCCAGCAGAGTGGCGTCAACGGCTTTGTATATCGATTCGACATCATGTCCTCTGTGGACAACATCAAGAAGTCTTTGACTGCCCGACTGCGCGCCGATAACCAGATTGTCGTTATCGGCGTATTTTCTCACAAGTTTCACCGTATCGGGATTGACGTGTTCCGGCCGGACTTCCGACGGAAAACTGCCGAAGAACACTTCTCCATGCCTTCCCACAAGACTCCTGATGCCTGACAATAGGGTATCCAGCTTTTCATAATGGATGTTTCTGCCGTCTTCCGAACCGTACGCAAAAGCGTCAGGTGTAATGAATCTGAGGTAAGGTGACTTGTATTTTTTGAACAGCTTAACGCACTCCAGAATGTTTTCAATGCTTCGGTGTCGCGGTTTTCTCCCGAATAAATGAGAAACCTGGCAATAGCGGCACCCAAAAGGACATCCCCGCGTAATTTCAATCGGTCCGTGTTTTGAAAAGAAATCGGATACCGGAAAATAATGGCTTATGTTAATCGGCTCACGCATACCGGTGAAGACGTAATATCCGTTTTCATCAAGATACGAAATCCCTTTCATTTTCAGATAATCTTCATGGTTGTTTATTTTACGCAATAATTCGACGAGCGTTTCTTCTCCCTCGCCGTTGATGACCAGGTCAAACCCGATTTTTAAAGTTCCCTGAGGATCCCCTGTGGGATGCGGCCCTCCGGCAAGAAACATGGCTTTAGCGTTGCCGCTTTTCTTTAATCTTTCAACCAGGCCTTTGATCTGCCAGAACTGCGGTGTGGAAAAGGATAGGCCGATGATTGTTTTTTGATGATTTTTGAGAACAGTGGGAATTTCCTGAAAAAGCTCTTTTTCACCGGTAAAAAAACAGACGTCAATGTTCTTTACATCCGGATGTTTTTCTATGGCCCCGGCCAGAGCATTATAGCTGTTGCGGTTTTCTTTTGTATAATAAAATATCAGCGCCGTTTGCGAATTCATGGGTTTACTCATTGGAGAGAAGAAGTCATTATTCATGAGCCCAATCTATTGCCTTTGTTCAGGAAGAGGAGTGTTTCTTTTCAGGATCAGTGATTTTCGGAGAGCTATGAAAACAAGCAAAAGATAAATCGCCAAAGCGGACAAAGATATCCATTTCCCTACGACAAAAGATTTGGGCTGATATTCGAGGCGGAAATGATGCTTTCCGGCAGTCAGGGGAATCGCCATCAGCGCATAATTAGCGGGCATGATGCGATAGTGGTTTTGTATGCTGCCGGCGAGAGATTTGACGCGCCAGCCCTTGCTGTATGTATCGGTAATGAGCAACATGGCAGGCTGTCCCAGGGTGGCATGAATGGTTAAATGATCGGTGGAAGAGTTTTCGATTGTGCACTCTCCTGTTATGCCGTACGCATTCGGTTCTATATCAGGAGCCGACTCCAGAAAGACGATCTTGCGGGGATCAAAATCCGGATTTTCCATGGCTCTGAAGATATCATCGCGATTACCCATGATCCGCCATTGTGAAACAAGATGAATGTGATTCATGATGTTTTTGGATTCCAGAACTATATTCTGACCGTGCTGCGGGATGAAAAAATAACGGCATCGGAGCATGTCCAGCAGACTTTTATGCTTTTCAAAATCGAGATATTGAGCGGCATTGTCGGGATTCAATCCCGGTTGCGCAAAATGCATGAACTCGGCGTAACGAAGAGGCACGGCGGAATCGTACCCCCAGATATCTTGAGCACCGAGGGACATGGCGCTGTTGGGCTGGGCATAATTAAAGATACGATAATCTCCGGGATGTTGCTGTAAAAAGGTCGCGATGTCGTTTTCTTTCAACCTATTAAAATCGAATGACTGTTTGGAGGCGTTGGCGAAGAGGAACATTTCAGCAATAGCCACAACGGCAATCAGATAGGCAAAAACGCGACGATATCTGGCGGCAAAGAATAAAATCAGCAGCAGGAAGCACAGCAACGCTGAACGCAGCAACGCCTTGACGGTGAATGCGGCGGACATCTTGATGAAATCGGGATCTGCGTAAAAACGCGGATTGGTGCCTGCTTCCCGGGTGTTCAAAATATAGGTTAAGAATTGCTGCCATAAATTTGTTGAATTCGCATCTTTGATGCCCATCGATAACCAGAGCAGTGCAGCCAGAAGAATTACGCCCGTGATGAAAATGACGGCCGGCGCCAGCAAGCTACGACGTTTGGTGCGTATCAAATCGTCCAGCCCGATGGCGGACAGCATGATGAGAAATACGGTTAGTAAGGAAATAAATTTTGATGTTCCCCGGAAATGATTAAATCCGGGAAGGCTGTGATAAAGCATTTGAAAAAAAGGCGTGTGAACGCCAAGGGCAAGGATAAAAAGAATGATGACCATCGTGAGGGAATAACGCCGTTTCGAAGATTCTCCATAAAATACACCGTAAGCCGCCAGCATTGTGCCGGTGACGCCGATAAAAAGACACATTTCCCAGAGATAGAAACGACCCCAATAATCCATATGCTTCATGTCCCCGAAAAAATCAGGAACGAGAAGGGTCATGATATTTTCCGGAGGGAAAGAGAAGCTTGCCGTGTACTGATAGGACACGGCGCTGCGCATGCTTTCTGAGACGGCATCAAGACCGCTTAAAATCTGCACGGCAGCCAGTGTCAGACTTCCCAGGCAGATCAGGAAAAGGCTGCCGATGATGCCGGTCCGATGATTGGCCCTGATCAGGCAAAGGACGGTATAAATGCCGGCGGCCAGTGCTGTGTAATAGACATATTGCGGATGTCCGGCCAGAACCAGCATGGTGATGGTAAAAACACAGATGAGAGACCATTTCAACGATCGCTGATCAAATAACCTGTCGATGCATAAAAAAAGCAGAGGGACCCACGCCAGCGTGCATAAATTGGAGAGATGACCGGCGTAAATATGCAGGAAATAAGCGCCGCTGAACATCAGCATGATGGCCGAGCTCAGACAAGCCAGTGGATGCAGATTGCGATAGGTTGTCCAGAGGTACATAAAAAAACCAATGAGCAGAACATGCAGGGCAATGCTGAGGTTGATGGCTTTTTGCACCGGAAATAATAAATAGAGAAAGTTGGGCGGATAAAGAAGAGCCGACTGGAAGCCTCCCATGAATGGAGCACCTGAAAATATGTGAGGATTCCAGAGGGCGAGATTCCCGTGCTTCAATTGGCTGAAACCGAAATCCCTCCAGTAAAAGAATTGCTTGGCGATGTCCATGGAATCGCCGGAGAGAATAAGATTTTTGGAGAATAAAACGTCGGCAAACACAGCTGCCGTGAAAACAGCCAGGACCAATAATGCCAGGCACCATGATATTTTACGATCAAACTGAAACAGGTTCATTGTGTTAGAATCACATCATCTCTGTTGAAGCATTTTAATGATAAAAGAATATTTGCCGAAAATTATCAAATACTTTTTGAGGCGCAACGGTTTGCGCCAATTTATTGGATGCCAAAGGCGCCGCTGAGTTGGCCACAGGCGGCCAGGATATCGCTGCCCTTGCTGGCACGGAGCATGGTTGTGTAGTGATCATCAATCAACGTTTTCTGGAAAGCTTCCACAATTTTTGGCGATGGGGATTTGAAAGGCGATCCGGGATATTCATTGAAGACAATCAAATTCAACTTGCAGCGCTGGTCTTTCAATAAAGCGGCCAGTTTTTTTGCATCCCGAACGGAAGAATTAATTCCATCTATTAAAATGTATTCGAATGTCAGTAATCGGCGTCCGGGCATGGGATATTTTTTACAGGCTTCCAGCAGGACGTCCAGAGGATATTTTTTGTTAATCGGCATCAACCGGCTTCTGGTTTCATTATCGTGGGCGTTGAGTGAAACGGCGAGGTTGATGCAAATGTCTTTACCCAATCTGATAATTTGCGGCGCCAGACCGCAGGTGGAAACGGTTACTTTGCGGTTGGAAAATCCGAGACCGAAATCACAGGTGATATTTTTTATCGCTTTTACAACATTTTCATAATTGGCCAGCGGTTCGCCCATGCCCATCATGACAATGTTTTTAATTTCAGGGCATTCCGGCATCTCGTATTGAAGTGTTAAAATCTGACCGGTGATTTCCGAAGGATGCAGATTTCTTTTAAAGCCCTGACGTGCCGTCAGGCAGAACTGGCAATCCATAGCGCAACCGGCCTGCGTGGATACGCAAATCGTCCAGTTATTCTTTCCCGGGATGAGAACGCTTTCAATGTAAAGTCCGTCTTCCAGGCGCAAAAGCGCTTTTTTCGTTCCGTCTTTGGATTTCTGAACCTTGACAATTTGGGGACGGCTGATGCGCGCGATTCCGGCGAGTTTTGTGCGAAAATCGCGGGAAAGCGTGGTCATGGTTTCAAATGAAACACTGCCTGCTTGATACAGACATTTCATAATCTGCGGAGCGCGGAATTTCTCCTTTCCCAGAGAGGCGATAAATTCCTGCAATTCCTCCAGGGTGAAATCAAGCAGATTGGGAAGCTGATTGGCAAGACTTTTTATCATTAAAGCATTTTTTGCAGCGTCTCGGCGATGGCGTCAATGAATCCTGCCGTGTTGACTTTTTTATTGGACGATTTCTTTTCCGCCAGCAAAAGCAGATCGCCTGTCATAATACCGCCCTCGACCGTGGCAAGAGCCGCTTCTTCCAGCTTATCGGCAAACCGGATGACATCCGGTGTGCCGTCCATTTCGCCGCGTTTGCGCAGACCGCCGGACCAGGCGAAAATCAGCGCCATCGAGTTACTCGACGTTTCTTCACCTTTGAGGTGTTTATAATAATGTTTCTGCACGGTGCCGTGTGCGGCTTCGTATTCAAACCAGCCGTTGGGTGAAACCAGCACCGATGTCATCATAGCCAGCGATCCGCAGGCGGAGGCAACCATATCTGACATGACATCGCCGTCATAATTTTTCAGCGCCCAAAGCATACCGCCTTCACTTTTCATGATGCGCGCCACCGCGTCATCAATCAGGGTAAAGAAATATTCAATCCCCGCCTGATCGAACTTGTCCTTCCAGTTTTTGTCGAATTCCTGCTGGAAAATTTCACGGAATCCCGCGTCGTATATTTTAGAGATGGTATCCTTGGTGGAAAACCACACGTCCATCTTTTCGCTCAACGCGTAGGTAAAACAGGCCCGGGCAAAACTCAATATGGACTGCTTCAGATTATAATTCACCTGGGCAATGCCCCGACCGGGAAAATCAAATACCGGAACACGGATGGCATTGCCGCCAGCCTGCGGCGTAAAGACCAGTTCGAGTTTGCCGGCGGACGGAACATCAAATTCCGTATTGCTGTACACATCGCCGTAGGCATGACGGCCGATGACAATGGGTTTTTTCCACGACGAAACATTCGGTTTGATATTATTGACCAGAATGGGTTTCCGGAAAACCGTGCCGTCGAGCATGGCGCGAATCGTGCCGTTGGGGCTTTTCCAGGCTTTTTTCAGATTGTATTCTTTCACGCGGTCTTCGTTGGGCGTGATGGTCGCGCATTTGATGCCGACGCCGTATTTCATAATCGCTTTTGCCGCTTCAACGGTGACCATGTCATCGGTGTCATCACGGTGTTTTACATGCAGATCATAGTAATCAATATCCATGTCCAGATATGGCAAAAGGAGTTTATCCTTGACCATCTGCCACATGACACGGGTCATTTCATCGCCGTCCATTTCGACGACGGTCGTTTTCACTTTGATTTTTGTTGCCATAAAAAATTCCTTCTCCTTATGTATTACTCATATTCAGGGCGCCTCCGGCCAGGATGATCTGCTTTTGCCTTTCGGATAAAGCACAGGTTACATAGAAAGCGGTTCCTTTGGTTTTGTTTCTCATCAGAAACTTTCCGTCATCCACAATCGTTTTCTTTGTGTCTGTAATTTCAAGAATATCTTCCTGGTCAATGTAGTCGTAGTCACTTTCCACCGAAAACGTCAGCGGCAGGATGCCGAAGTTGATCAGATTGGCGGCGTGAATCCGTTCGAAAGACTTGGCGATGACCGCGCGGACGCCCAGATACATCGGGCACAGGGCGGCATGTTCCCGCGAAGAACCCTGACCGTAGGAATGTCCCGCCACAATAATGTTTTGTTTTCCGTCCTGACGGATGGACATGGCGCGCTTGGCGAATGTCGGATCAACATTTTCAAAAACAAATTCAGAGTACTTGGGAATATTGGAACGGTATTTCATCCGCGCGCCGGCCGGAATAATATGGTCCGTCGTTATTTTATCGCCAACTTTGATCGTAACCAGTCCATGAATCGTATCGGCCAGTTTCGGACTGCGCGGAAGAATGCCGATGTTCGGGCCGCGAATAACCTCGACATCTTTCTTTTTCCTGTCCGGCCGGATGATCATGGAATCATCAATGGAAAATTTCTTCGGCATTGAAACTTTCGGGTAGCGGATTTTCAGATCGCGCGGGTCGGTAAATTTACCGGTGACGACCGCGGCGGCTGCGGTTTCCGGACTCACCAGATAAATATTCGCATCCATTGTCCCGGATCGTCCCAGAAAATTGCGGTTGGATGTGCGCAGGGATACCCCGCCGGATTGCGGACTCTGACTGTTGCCGATACAGAAACCGCAGGCGTTTTCCATGAGCCTTGCTCCGGAGGCGATCAAATCAGACAGATAACCGTCGTCTGACAGGGCTTCCAGTACCTGTCTGGATCCGGGTGCTATGATAAAACTGACATCGGGATGGACAGTTTTTCCTTTTAAAATTCTGGCCACGGTCACCAGATCTTTATAAGAAGAATTGGTGCAACTGCCCAGGCACACCTGATGAACATCAATTTTTTTCATCTTTTTGACCGGGATGATGTTGTCCGGACTGTGCGGTCCGGCCGTTAAAGGTTCCAGCTTGGCCAGGTCTATATTCACGACCTTCGCATACGTAGCATCTTTGTCGGCCTTCAGTTCAACGAAGTCTTTTTCTCTTTTTTGGGAGCGCAAAAACAGGCGGGTCATTTTGTCACTGGGGAAAATAGACGTGGTCACACCACACTCCGCACCCATATTGGCAATGGTGGCCCGCTCGGGAACGGTCAACGATTCCACTCCTTTCCCGCCGTATTCGAAGATCGTGTTTACGTTTCCCTTGGTGGTAAATATTTCCAGTACTTTCAGGATGACATCCTTGGCGGAAACCCACGGTTTGAGTTTCCCCGTAAGATTGATTTTAATGACTCTGGGGCAGACCAGATAAAAAGGATTGCCTGCCATCGCCAGAGCAACATCCAGACCTCCCGCGCCGATGGCAATCATGCCCAATGCTCCACATGTCGGAGTATGGCTGTCCGAGCCGATCAGGGTTTTGCCTGGTTTCCCGAACCTTTCCAAATGAACCTGATGGCAGATGCCATTGCCCGCCCGGGAAAAAAAGATACCGTATTTCCGGGCCACGCTTTGCAGATAACGATGGTCGTCCGCGTTTTCAAAACCGATTTGAATGGTGTTGTGATCAATGTAACTGACAGACAGTTCTGTTTTTACACGGGGAACTTTCATCGCTTCAAATTGCAGATAAGCCATCGTTCCTGTGGCGTCCTGAGTCAGAGTCTGATCAATGTGAATACCGACTTCTTTACCGTCGATGAGATTTCCGGCGACCAGGTGCTGTGCAAGAATTTTTTCAACCAGATTTTTCCCCATGTCCTTTTCCTTGATGAAAATTAAGATGATAAAGCATTATGCCGCGAGCTTATATAATAAACTTCACAGATAATCAACCGGCAAAAAGAAAGAAAACCGTAAAAAGATAACGGGCTTTGCTCTTAAACAAAGTCCGTTATCTTTTGTTAATTTTCTATAAAAGGATAGGTTGATTTATACGCCGCTGTGGTTTAATTCTTTTACTCTGATCGCGCGCTGAAATCTTTTCTGGTAGTAGGGGGTATCCAGACTGTCAATCCGGACAGCTTTACTCTTGGACGATGCGTGGACGAATTCATTGTTTCCTATGTAGATTCCAACGTGTCCGAGAGACCGGTTCGTGTGGAAGAAGACCAGGTCACCTTTTTCGAGATTGTCGCGTGTGATGCTGATGCCGACTTTGGCCTGCTCGCGTGCACTGCGCGGCAGAGTAACATCAAATATCCGGTAAATCCTCTGCACGAAGGACGAACAATCAATCCCTCTCAGCGATTCGCCGCCGAACCGGTAAGGAGCGCCGATGAAGCCTGTCGCGACTTTCACCAGAAGCTGCAATTCGTCCGTGCTGTTCCACTCACCCAAAAGCTCCCCATTGTTTTCCGGTTCATCCAATTTTCCGGAATCATCTATCAATGTACCTTCATTGGTGAGAGAGATATTATCTGAATTGTCTTCTTCGGTTGCATCCGGGTCTTCATTTTCTTCAACTTGAGCGACACGGACGGATTTGCTTGGTGAAGACGCAGCCTTGGCCAGGGCCAGTCTTTGTCCGATTCTTAGGCTCTTCTGGCTGACGTGATTTAATGCCATAATTTCTTTTGATGAAATCCCTGTCTTTCTGGCAATTTTGGTCAGCGTATCGCCTTTTTTAACTTTATAATAAGAAGGGTTTGATTTTGATTGAACCGATTGAACCGTTTGTTTTGCCGATCTTTTTGTGGCAATTCTTAAAACTTGATTTTTCTTTAATTTGGTTTGATGGAGATTGTTTTCTTTTTTGATCTGTTGGACACTGACACCAAACTTTTTAGAAATACTGTAAAGAGTGTCGCCGTCTTTTACTTTGTATTGTGTTGCCAGAGCGTTCGAGCTGAAAGTGCTAAATAATAAAATAAGAACAAAAAGAAATGAAAGTTTCAGAACTCGCCGTTTCATAATGAAATGCCTCCTTTTTGAGTGGGGGTATTATCCTATCAACGGTGTACATCTTTCGCTTTGATATTATGATTACAATTTGAAAACGAAAATCTATTTGCTGTACACACCAATGTACATTTTTTAACAATAATGTACGACCAACAACGTATTTGGAAGATGCTTACTAAAAATATACTGGCCTGTCAAATTTATTTTGCATTTTCCAGGGCAAATTATTCATTAAGTCATTGTTTATATTTATGATTTAATGAAAAAGAACCTGTCGGGCAAGTGTGATTTATTATTGGATTTTCTGTTCATTTTCGGTTAAACCAGTGCGCGGCCTTGAAGAGCCGGTTGACGGACTGAACGTGATGGCACTTATGAAGACTAACCAAAGGATGATTATGGGGAACTGGAAAAAAATTACATCGGTACTGCTCATTTCTATCGGGATTCTGTTTGTGATCGATATCGGGCGATATTTTATCTATCCGAGTATGTCTTATCTGAAAAATAATCGTCCCGCCAAAACGGCTTTTATGGAATACAGAGAAAACGCCTGGCGCAGAGAGGGGGTCAATAAAAAAATAACGAATATCTGGGTGCCCCTGAACAGGATATCACCTTACGCGATGAAGGCGGTGATTATCGCTGAAGATGACAAGTTCTGGTCTCACGAAGGTTTTGATTTTGAGGCCATGCAGAAGGCTCTGGAAAAAGACATTAAAAAAAAGAAGTTTAAAGCCGGCGGCAGCACAATTTCCCAGCAACTGGCAAAGAATCTGTATCTGTCTCCTTCAAAAAATCCTGTCCGGAAGATCAAGGAAGCCATTTTAACCTGGCGCATGGAAAGAAATTTAAGCAAAAGAAGAATCATGGAGCTTTACCTGAATGTCGCGGAATGGGGTGACGGGGTTTTCGGCATTGAAGCCGCCGCCCGGAAACATTACGGAAAAAGCGCTGCCGCGCTGGGTCCCCGGGAAGCCGCGGTGCTGGCCTCGATTCTGCCCAATCCCATTAAATATAAACCGCATGGTTCGTCAAGGTATGTCGTCAACCGTTCGGAGAGAATTTACCAGATTATGGTGCGCCGGGGCATCGTGATACCCGAATATGAGGAAGTGATCTCTGAACCCGATGAAAGCGAAGAAGAAACCGGCGAGCAGGCTGAACAACGTGTTTCTGATGTGACCGGACAGGCAGTTGAATCCCTTCAGCCGACGGAAGAAAAAAAGGAAGAAACCGTTCCGGAAGAACCGAAAGTAAGTCCTGTTCTTCCGGAGACGGAAAATAAGTCTAATCCCTGATGGGGATTTTATAATATTTCTATAGCCGTGGCCATGGATACACCGCCGCCTCCGCATAGGGTGGCCAGTCCCAGAGTTTTGTTGTGTTTTTTCATGGCATGAATGAGGGTAACCATAATTCGACACCCGGTGGAACCTACGGGATGTCCCAAGCCGATGCCGCTGCCGTTAATATTGGTAATTTCGCGTTTCAAACCAAGTTCCTTTTCGCAGCCGAGATACTGACCGGCAAATGCTTCGTTGACTTCACACAGTTCAAAAGCATCCAAGCTCAGTTTTGGATCATTTTTGAGCAGGTTCTTGACAGCCGGAACCGGGCTTAAGCCCATCACGGAAGGATGGCAACCTCCACGTCCTGCAGATCGTATTCTGGCAATCGGTTTCAAACCTAATTCTTTTGCTTTATCAGCTGACATGATAATCATGGCGGAAGCGCCGTCATTCAGTCCTGAGGAATTGCCCGCCGTAACTTTGCCGACCTTGGGGATAAACGCCGGTGGCAGGGCCTTCAACTGATCCATGGTCAAGCCGGGCCGGAAATGTTCATCCTTGTCAAAAATGACAGGCGGCTTGCCTTTCTTTTGAGGAATCTCAATGGGCACGATCTCGTCTTTGAAATCGCCGTTTTTGGTGGCGCGCTCGACATTGTTGTGACTGCGCAGAGCGACCTCATCCATTTCCTCGCGGCTGATGTTCAAAAGCTGGGCGATCAATTCCGTCGTATGGCCCATGATGTAGGGTTTGCCCTTTAAGCTTTCAAAAGGCTGGCCTGATTTGAGCGGGCCGTCGTCGGATAACGGCATGACATAGGAGCCGCAATGCAGGGCGCGGATCATGGAATCAATAAAGACCGTGTCCTGAAGACGGCAGCCCCAACGCGCGTCAAAACTGACATAGGGTGTGCCGGACATATGCTCGACACCGCCGGCCAGAATAATATCGGCCATTCCGGCTTTGATCATGGCCGCGCCGCTGAGGACGGCTTCCATTCCGGAGATACAAACGCGATTTAAAGTGACCGCGGTGACGGTTTCCGGAATGCCGGCTAAAAGAGCTCCGACACGAGCGACATTAAGCGTATTACACGATTCAAGACAGCAGCCGAATCTGACATCATCAATCGTGGCGGGATCTATCCCTGCCCGTTTGACGGCTTCCTTCATGACGACTGCCGCAATACGGGCGCCGATCACGTCCTTTAATGATCCCCCGAATGTTCCTATAGCCGTTCTGCACGCCGAAACAATGACTACATCCTTCATTTTTCAATCTCCTTATTCTTATAATTATTTTCTTCTTTTAAAGCTGGGTGTTCAGACAGTCTTTACAGAAGTTAGTTTTTCTCCCGGGCTGAAAAAAATCTTAAATCCAAAAGTAAAAATTGGCCGGGTGAAGTGTTAAACAATAACAAAAAATATGTCAAATAATAAAATGATAATTTTTATCTGGATGACGACAGATTGTGGGCTAACTGTTTTTCAATAATTTTAATGATTTCTGTTGAGGAAAGAATGCCGCGTTCAATGAAGTATTCACCCAGGGGGCGCTGAAACTTTTTCTGCTTTCCCAGCAGAGCAAACAGTTCGAAGATTGAGATATAACCGGTGCGAAACGCGCATTCGCCGAATTTTTCATCAAAATCACGAACCGCTAAGATTTGCAGCACATCCTGATAGGAAAGCAGTCCCCAGGAGGTGGCTATTTGTCCGATCAGGGGGCGCTGGCGCCGCTGCCAGCAGATAGCCTCAATCAGCGTTCGCCAGGAAATAAGGCCGGAGTAATATAAAAACTGACCCAGCATTAAATTTACTTTCGGGATGCTGCCGTTGTAGAAATGATCGGCATCATTCTTTTGTTTTTTATGCCAGTGGCTTTGATTGCGGTATCTTTCTCCGGAATTCTCAAAATTCTGGCTTGAATATGTTTGCCGTGTTCTCCAACCGTCGAAATAGGGTGTTTCTAAATTCCATTGATTTCTTGTTTCCACAAAAGAAAGCAGTCTTTCATAGGCCTCCCGGACATTGATGAATTCCGCGTTTAAGTCTCTCGCCAATGTGTCCAGGACCACCGCTCTGTCCGGATGTGTTTCCAGCGCGCGCTTGCGATAAGCCGCCTTAATGCCGACCGGTTGCAGATATTTCAGAAAATCAGCAGACACTTGGATGTCCGATCCAAAAATGGTTTCACAGTCTTGAAAAACTTCTGATGAAATGGATTCAATGCCCGGCATTGCCTGTGTCCTCTGGAATTTAATGTATTGTAAAAGTAACAGCATACCGGAGAATTATCAAGGGAAAAAACATCTGTGAAAACTTCCGCTTGTGTTATCAATGCAGAACTTGCCGGAAAATTACTTTGATTGGCTTTTTCTTATGAGGCAAAGGTCAAAAATTTTTTGCTTGGCAATATTTCATGGTTTGGCGATAGTGAGCCAGAGAAACGTTTCTCCGCCGATATCCCGATATTGCGCTGATACTATCCGGAAGCCTGTTGATTTTAATGTTGCGGTTAGCATTTCAGGCGTCGCATGACTGTAAAATAACCGCTCGCCCATAAATTCCTTATAACCGTTGAAAATATCCTCTCCGGTATATTCCCTCGTGGCATAGGTGAAAAAAGCCATGCCGCCCGGTTTGAGCCAGCGGTAAATTTTGCGGAATATTTCCCCGTGTTTTGTGTGTTCAATGTGAAACAGACAGTAAATAGAAGTGACGGCTTCAAACTGTTCATCGGGAAATTCGAGTTCCCGAATATCGGCCAATATGGTTTTCATTTTCGGCTGATAACGATTCGCCATTTCCAGCATTCTGACGGAAAAATCGACGCCGGTTACCCGCCAGCCGTTTTGGATGAAATAAGCCGGAAAAGGCTCACCGGCGCCGCAGCCCAAATCCAGCAGGTGACCCGGAATGGCGGGCAGCTTCCTGTAAAAATCATCGATCACCTCCGTCATGTCGAACAGGCCGCGATTTTTTTCGTACGTTTCGGCAAAACGGTCGTAGATTTCACGTAAGGTATCCTGCATAGGATTCATTTTATAACTCAAATGGATTGTCTTTGTCAAAGTCCGGAGTCAGTTCATCGTCGTTGACTGTCTGTATGAAAATATTGTCGAAGCCTAATTGAAGTGCGTAGTCTGTCACCTGTTCGTATTCATTGCGGGTGATTCTGCGTTTCAGAATCGGGTGATGACGCATATTGGGAATCGGCGTGTATTGGGCCATCAGACTTAAGAAAACATTTGTAGAGACTTCTTTCTTAATCAATCTTAAAGCTTCTTTCGAGTTTTCTATTCTACCGGGTAAAACAAGATGACGGATAATGATTCCCTTTTGCGCCACACCGTCTTTTAATTCCAGCTCATCACCGACCTGGCGCACCATTTCTCTGATGGAATCAAGAGCAAAACGGGGATATCCCGGCGCGGAAGAAAACATGATGCCGTCTTCTTCCAATCCGTATTTAAAGTCCGGAAGATAAATTTCCACCATGCCGCCCAGCAGCTTGATGACTTCCGGATCTTCATAACCGCCGCAATTATAAACGAAGGGGATGGTCAAACCTTCTGCACGCGCCAGCAGCAGAGCTTCCATAATCATCGGTGTCTGCGAGGTCGGGGTTACCGGTTCAACATTGTGACACTGCCTTTTTTGCAAATCAAGCATGACACCGGCCAGTTGTTTGGAGTGCAGTTCTTGCCCGATGACACGATGAGAAATCTGATAATTTTGGCAGTAGATGCAGCCTAAATTGCAGGAAGAAAGGAAAATGGTACCGGCGCCGTTTTTGCCGGATAGAGGCGGTTCTTCACCATGATGAGCCAGCGCGCAATCCATCACGATTTTGTCCGGCAGGCGGCAATAGCCCCGTTCGTCTTTTGTTCGGTCAACGTGGCAATGACGCGGACAAAGCACGCAATCTTTTAAAATTGCTTTCAGCCGGAAAACTTTTTTTTCTACATCCATCTTATCGTGGCAAATCAAAGTGCCGCATCAAAGTTGTTCTACTGCATCGCGAATCTTGCCGCTTTCCACCAGTTCCAGAAAATCTTCACCCAGCGGGGCGGATAATTCCACGGCCCGGTGCCAGTTTTTGATTCTTGTCGCCTGATCATGAATCAAATTCACTAAATCGGTCCGGTCGGGAACCTTCCCGCCGGGAAGACTTTCCACAAAGCTCTGCGAAGGAAAAATCATTAAAACATTCTCAAGCGTATGCGGTTCCGGACCCCGGTTTTGGATTTGTTTGTCCAGCCAGCCGGGGATGATCCTTTCCTGGTGATGAAAGAAAAGCACGATTTCATCTTCTCTGGCGGCATACTGGTGCGTCAGGTGATAGTCAATCAGACCGCCGTCGCGATAAACACCGCGGGGCGCGCCATAAATATCACGTACACCGTTAATGACCAGAGGAATAGCGCCGGAAGCCAGCACGGCGTATTTAAAATTCACTTCATTTAACTGAACGTAAGCTCCGCGAAAGGAGGATTTCAGGCAAAATGCCGGCGGCTTGGAGGCATTATAAAAAACGACCCTTTCTGCGAATCTGTGAATGTTGTTGCGACTGAAATAATTAAAGATCAGACACGTTAAAAGTCCTGTTTTCTGCAGCCAGTGATTTTCTGATGCGACCAGGCCACGCGCCCGCGCGGTAATGATCACAAGGCGGTATTGCTTATTGGCGAGCGCAAAAGGAAGGGCGTCGTCTTCCAGATAGGCATTGACGATATGGGTCGTTTTTTGCAGGGATGTTGCCGGCGTGTCCTGTTTTGTGTATGAAATATTGATATAGGCGTCCATGAGTTTCTGATAGGACTGAATGGCTTCCGGCTGAATCCATGCCGCGAAACGAAACGCGCCCGCAGAGGATCCGACCAGTTGCACCGGTTTTTGACATCCCAGCAGGCCTTCCTTCAGAAGCGTCAAATCGAACCCACTGGCGATCAGCCAGCGGGGCCCCACCGCCGGGCCGAAATAGGTTGAGATGGAATCGAAATGAAAACCACCGTCCTTGATGATGCGATAGATTTTTTTTCCTGCTTTAATGCGTATTCTGCTCATATTTTATGTTTGGGCAAAGGCCTTGACACGTAAACTTTTGTCCTGTAAATTCAGATAAATTTTTCTTCTGTGGTAATGAAGAATAGAAGACTGTATTTCTTTAAACGGGGCAGCTTTTACCAGTAATAAAAGAAAAAATGCAAGTTTATTTTTGAAGGATGACGTTATGGATATCAAAAGTTCTGTTCAGCAGATAGCCCGCGATGCGCAACTGTCGGCGCGAAAGCTTTCCCGAATAACCGAGACGGAAAAAAACAAGGCTCTTTTACGCATGGCTGAAGAATTGGAGGTAAATTCAGGATTTCTTCTGAAGGAGAATGCCAAGGATGTTGTAAAAGCCAAAAAATCAGGCATCTCCAGCGCCATGCTGGATCGTTTGACGCTCAAACCTTCGACGATTGATCAAATGGCCAAAGGCCTGCGGGAAGTGGCCGCCCTGCCGGATCCCGTCGGGAAGGTAACGTCTATGTGGCGAAGGCCCAATGGGCTGCTGGTGGGAAAGATGAGAATACCACTGGGTGTTATCGGGATTATTTACGAGTCACGCCCCAATGTCACGGTCGACGCTTCGGCGCTGTGTCTCAAATCCGGGAATGCGGTGATTTTGAGAGGCGGTTCTGAATCCCTTCAATCCAATCTGGCCATTGCGTTCATTCTGCAGAAAGTGCTCAGGGAGACATCATTACCGGAAAAAGCAATACAGGTCATCCCGATGACTGACCGTGAAGCGGTGAGCGAGATGCTGCATCTGGAAGAATACATTGACCTGATCATTCCCCGCGGCGGTGAAGAATTAATCCGCGCGGTGGTTGCTCAGTCCAGAATACCGGTTATCAAACATTACAAAGGTGTCTGTCATATTTTTGTGGATGCCAGTGCCGATATGGAAATGGCCGTCAATATCTGTCTCAACGCCAAAGCTCAGCGTCCGGGTGTGTGCAATGCCCTGGAAACGTTGCTGGTGCACCAGGACATCGCGGGTCAATTTCTGCCGCTGGCGGCCAACAAATTAAAGAAAGCCGGCGTGGTCATCAGGGGTTGCGCAAAAACTAAAACCATCTTGAAGAAGATTGAAAAGGCTCAGGAAGATGACTGGTATGCCGAATATCTGGATTTGATTCTCGCGGTGAAGATTGTGAAAAATATGGAGGAAGCCATCGCGCATATAGAGAAATACGGCTCTTTGCATACCGAGTCCATTATCACGGGGGATTACACCAATGCCCAGCGTTTTCTAAACGAGGTCAATTCCTCAACCGTGCTGGTCAATGCTTCTACGCGCTTCAGTGACGGTTTTGAGCTGGGGTTGGGTGCGGAAATCGGTATTTCCACAACCAAACTGCATGCTTTCGGTCCGATGGGCCTGGAGGAATTGACAACGACAAAATTTATCATTTACGGAAACGGACAGATGAGAACATGAGGTGGGGACTTTTTGGCGGTACTTTTGATCCGATTCACATCGGACATTTACGCGGCGCGGAAGAGATGCTGGAGATTTTCAATCTCAACCGTATTATTTTTGTGCCGTCATCACAGCCACCGCACAAACTGGAGGCAAAGATAACTCCTTTCCATCATCGTGAGCAGATGATTCGTCTGGCCATTGAAGACAATGTTAACTTTTTGTTTTCCGACGTGGAAAAATTACGTGCCGGTAAATCTTATTCTGTGGAAACGGTGGAATACATTCTCCAGAACCATATGGATGATCTAGAACTGTATTTCATAGTCGGCCAGGATGCTTTTCAGGCGATCACAACCTGGAAAGACTGGGAGAGGCTGTTGTTGTTATGTCATTTCGCCGTTATGACCCGCCCGGGATATGATGATTTAAGGCTGGGCACGATCCTGCCGAAAGAATTTGCCGAGAAATTTTCTTACGATGAAAAAATCGATGGATTTCAGGGACCGACAGGACACACTATTTATTTCCGCCACACAAGTTTTCTGGATATTTCTTCCTCGCGAATGAGACGGATGGTTCAAGAGGGTCAATCCATTCGATATCTTACCATGGACAAAGTCCGTCAGTACATTATCAAAAATTCGTTATACAAAAAATAATAAGGAGTGATGTATGAATTACAAATATATTGAACTGGAGATCAAAGATTATATCGCGACCGTAACGATGACCAGAGAAAAAAGTCTCAATGCCCTGAGTCTGGAATTTGCATCGGAGATTGCCGGTGTTTTTAAAGAGCTGGCGGCTAAGGATGAAGTCAGGGCTGTTATCCTGAAGAGCAAGGCCAGAATTTTCTGTGCCGGCCTAGATTTGAAAGATGCCGCCGGAGGTTTTACCGGAACGGCCAGAGGGCCGTTTGATATGATTAAAAAATTCCAGCCGCTATTCGATTGCTGCAATGCGATTGAAGAATGCCCCAAGCCGGTCATTGCTGCAGTGCATGGTCAGTGCATCGGCGGCGGACTGCATATGATTTCCGCTTGTGATATCCGTCTCTGTACCGAGGATGCAAGTTTCTGTCTGAAAGAGCCGAAGATCGGATTATGTGCCGATATGGGCGCGCTTCAAAGGCTGCCTCTGATCGTCGGCCAGGGATATGCCCGGGAAATTGCTTTCACCGTTAATTTTTACAATGCCCGGCAGGCGGAAAAAATGGGACTGATCAATCATGTTTACGCGGATCAGTCCGCTCTGGACGCAGCCGCCCGTGAAATGGCCGTGCAAATATCGGAGAATGCTCCCCTCGCCATCGAATGCACGAAAGAAGTTCTCAATTTCAGCCGTTATACCAGCGTCAGCGAAGGCATGGCTCTGGCCATTCAGAAAAATATGTTTCTGCTGACAACCGATGATCTCAAAGAGGCGTTCATGGCCTTCATGGAAAAAAGACCGCCGGCATTTAAAGGGAAGTGAGAGACAGGAACATCAAAGCATAATCTGCATAAAATAAGAGGGATTGTTCGTCGAACAATCCCTCTTATCGTTCTGATCAGAAATTTTTTAACCCTGGTACATACTCTCGATTTCGTCTTTGTATTTTTCGAAAACAATTCTGCGTTTCAGTTTCAAAGTCGGCGTCAGCTCGCCGGATTCAACACTGAAGGGTGTTTCCATGATCCTGTAGTATTTGATCTGTTCGTAACGCGGCAGCGTTTCGTTGACCTCGTCGATCTGTTTCTGAATCAATTCCTTTATCTTATCATGGGCGATGAGGTCTTTGTTGGAACATTCCGGAATGCCATTGTGTTTGCAGTAACGTCGCAGCTCCTGATAATCGGGAACAATCAGGGCGCTAATGTATTTTCTCGCATCACCGATGAGACAGGCCTGATCGATAAAGGGCTTGGCGATAATGGCCAGTTCGATGGGATGAGGCGCGATATTCTTGCCGCCGGACGTGACAAACAGTTCTTTCTTGCGGTCGGTAATGAGCAGAAATCCGTCACGGTCGAACTCGCCAATGTCTCCCGTCTTAAACCATCCATCGTCCGTGAATGCTTCTTTGGTTGCGTCAGGTAAATTCCAGTATCCCTTGAATACCTGAGGCCCCTTGACGAGTATTTCACCGTCCTCGGCGATTTTTTCTTCTGTCCAGAGAGCCGGTCTGCCTACCGTCCCCGGTTTGATCTGTAGTTTGTGAGCCAGGGTATTGTAGGCCAGGGAAAGACACAACGATCGAAAAAGACTGGTATAGGGGGATAAACCCTGTGCCTGTTTCGTCACCATGAGATCCACGGTCAAGTCCAGCATCTTCTTTTGGAACCAGCTGCCTTTGCTGATATCAAAACCGGTGTTGAATTCCGGTTCATTGAAATTGATCACCGGCGATGTTTCGGTAAGGCCGTAACCTTCGCTCAATTGAATGCCCAGCGAACGGATAAACACACAAACATCTTTGGAAAGTTTACCGCCGCCGGATATGCCGAGAACAACGCGGTCCAGACCGGCTGTTTTTTTAATTTTATTGAAAACCAGAATGTTGGCTGCGGCGAACTGAAGCAGGTCGATTTGATTCATGCGTGTTGCGGTGGCCATGGCGTTGGAGTATTTTTCGCCCAGTTTCATGGCCCAGTTAAAAATGGACTGTGTTGTTTGATTCTGTCGGGATATGATCGATTTTGTCGTATCGTAAATTTTTTCCCACAAACGGGGAATGCTAATGACAACATTGGGTCTGATTTCCTGAAGGTTTTTCGGTATTTTTTCAAAACTTTCCGCGAAAACCAGAATGCCCCCCTGTTGAAGGGCGCCCACATGGTAGTCACTTGTCCGGCCGAAAACGTGACACATGGGTAAATGAACAAGGAAAGTGAGATGAAGACCGAGTTCCCGTTGACAACGAACCAGTGTGGAATTGGAAGCCTGATGAAGGTTGGCTACCCAGTTTTTCTGGGTGAGAACGGCGCCTTTCTGCTTGCCGGTTGTCCCTGAGGTATAGATAATGGAAGCAACATCATCGGGGGTAACCGCGTTTATATTTTTCTCCAGCTCTTCATCACTGATTTTCCCCTTGCCCATAGCAATCACTTCATCGAAAGTATAAACACCTTCCGGTTTTGTTCCTTGCCAGGAACCCATGGTAATAATCTTGTCAATAGGAACTCCCTGTGCTTTTGCTTTGATGGCCATCTCTCCCCGAGCCTGATTGGAAGCGATGACGATTTTCGATCCGCTGTCCGAGGTCATATAACCCAGTTCTTCAACGGTCAGTGTGGGATAAAGAGGTACGCCGATAGCGCCGCAGGCCTGAATGGCCTGATCAGCAATGATCCAACGTGGTCTGCTTTCAGAAAAGATGACGATTCGATCTCCTTTTTTCAACCCCAGGACCAGCAGTCCCTTGGCAAAACCCATGGCTTCATCGCGAGTTTCCTTCCATGTTCGTGAGTGCCATTCGCTGCTGGGGTCGCCGTTTTTATCAATCTTGGCACGAAGCAGTTCGACCTGGTCACCAAAACGAAGCGCCTGATTGTGAAATATACCGCACAAAGTATCTGTTCTATAAGCCATAAACCTACATTCCCCCCTTTAGATAATTTTAATTAACCATCATGAATTAATGAATAGTTTTACATACGTTTTTTGTTGGCAGTGCGCTTTTCATACGCTCTTTGCCTTTAAAAAATCAAGTTCAAACCCTGTAAGATTGAACCGATTTCTACTTGCCCTTGTAAAGAAAACGTTCCAGAAAGCGATTATACGTTGTCCAGCCGGAATCACCGTTGTGCGAGTCCGCCATGAAGGTCTGAAAAGCATTAAATTTGGCATCCAGATCATCAATATAGTGGACAACTAAAGCTTCTAAAGTTTTCGGGCGTTTGGGAGAGCCGAATTCGAATTCGCCATGATGACTTAAAATAATATGGCGTAATTCCATTGCTGTTTGGGGGGGGAAGTCAGCAATAGCGGCTATCTCTTTATCAAGCATCTGTACTCCTAGCACAATATGACCGATAAGTCTACCTTCATTACTGTAATCAATAATGGTGTCATATGAAAACTCATATATTTTCCCTATATCATGAAGCATACCCCCGGTGATCAGCATATCTTTTTTGAGATCCGGATAGTGAGTGGCAACTTTTTCCAGTAAACGCACCACCGAAAGGGTATGTTCCAGAAGCCCGCCCAGGTAAATATGATGAAACCCTTTGGCCGCGGGCGCTTTCTTAAAAAGCTCTGCCGTCTTTTCATGCTGAAAAAAAGAATGCAACAGTTTTTGCAGCGGCTGGGTTTCTATATTTTCAATAAACGCGAGCAGGTCGTTGAACATGACATCAATGTCGCCTTTAACCGCGGGCAAATAGTCGGAAGGGTCTATATCTTCCCAGGCGCTTTTCTGAACCTTGACAATTGAAATCTGAATCGAATTTTTATAATTGGCGGCTTTACCCTCAATGTAAATGATATCACCCTTTTTAAACTGCTGATCAAATTCCATCGCATTGTCCCAGATTTTACCATCCAGTTCACCGGTTTTATCCTTCAGGCGGACATTCAAATAAGGAGCGCCTTTGATGGAAAAGGCCATATTCTTTTCGGCCGCTAAAAATGTGGAAGCGACCCGGTCTCCCTGTTTAATGTCCTTGAGATAGATTTCTTTTGTCTTCAAATGATGACCCGCCTTTCGTGAGAATAGATGTTCATCCGACCATGACGCACATAGCCGATCAACAAAATATTGGCCTTGTCTGACAGTGCCACAGCATTGGCTGTCGGTGCGGAATGAGAAATAATGGTCGGTATGCCCATGTTCCAGACTTTATAAACAATTTCGGAGGAGATTCTTCCCGTTGTTAAAATCATTGCCTGTTGCAGATTGATTTTCTGCAACAGGGCATAACCTCCCAGCATATCTATCGTGTTGTGACGGCCGATATCTTCGCGTAGGGCGACGATTTTCTTTCCCATCGCCAGAGCTGAACAATGGGTGCCGCCTGTCTGATTATGCACTGCGGAATTGTTCAGGAGTTCTTCCATGAGTTTGAGGGCCACACGGGTTTTGATCTTAAAATCCTTGGCAGGGCTCAATGGTTTAAGCAGGTCCATGTTTGATTTGCCGCGTGCCCCGCTCGACGCGATGTTTTTTACAGATGCCGGTAAGCAGTCTGTTTTTTTCTTCAGGATAACATCAACAAGAGGCTTTTTTTTGTTCATTTTGATTTCTTCGATGTCGCTCCCGCGGGCAATGATCCTTTCCGATCTTAAAAAACCTGCCGCGAGTTCTTCCAGATGAATTCCGGCGCACGCAATATTCGCCAAGTGTTTACCGTTAACATGAACGGCAAGGGTCACTTCCTGAATCACTTTGGTGAGATTGCGGGTCACGGCCGTATCGTCGCCGGAAGATATTTTTATCGTTTTGATTATTTTTTTTAAATCACTCATCGATTCTCTCTTAATAGGCGGTGATCTCCCACCCGGACGGTCAGTTTGCTGACGTCAAAATATTCCATCAGCGGAATGATATATTTACGGGACAGGCCGGTCAACTCTTTAAAACTGGCCGGGGTCGCCTTGCCGTCTTTCATCAGCAACGCTTTGTAATCATCACGCAATTTATTCAGGGAGCCTCTTGCGAAACAGAGGTCTTCATTAATCTTGATTAAATCTCCATCTTTGAGCATCAGTTTGATGATGCTTTGGGCTTGTGCTTTTTGATCTTTAAAATCATTGAGCACATCGTTCAGAGAAGGCGGCGTCAAGCCTGCGTCAGTATAAATCCGGGCAATGCCGTTGCGCAGCGAATCCAGCTCTCCTTCCAGTTGCACCTGATGTCCTGTCAGCCGGACATTATCCTTGTCAAGGACAATCGTTTCTTTTTTGCAGAGATTGCGCAGCGCCAGATTGAACAGCTTGACCGATATCGCGCGTCCGAGGGTTTCTTTGAGCTGTTCTTTGGAAATACCGCCCTGTAAAGGATTGTTCTGATGATAAACACTCAGATTTTTACAGATCAACTCTTCCAGTTGATTGTAACAGACAACCGAAATGACGGTTGTGTCTTCGTTGTCCAGCAGGATGGCTTTTCTGCCGGAAAACAACCCCTCCAGCGCTTCACGGATTTTCTTCGCGTGAATGCCGAGCCTGAAGTTCATCCCGCGCAGATTGATGCCGTTAAAACCGGCTCGTTCCATGATAACAGAAATTTTTTCCGCCAGCGAACCGTTGAGCAAGATGTTCATATCGGCAATAATTTTTTCGTTGTGCCTTTTATGTTTGGCAGGAAGGGGATCAATAATCAGGCCGCCACCGATCGTCGTTACCGGAGAATAACTGCGCAGAACGAAGCGATCGCCGGCGACAATGACATCCATGTCCGCCAGGATCAATTGAGCGAAGGCTTTTTGTCCCGGCGCCAGTTCGTCCTTGTCCAGTAAGATCAGGCGGGCAATGATTTCGCTTGTTCCGGTATGCAGGCGGACAAGTGTTCTGTTCTTCAGATTTTTTGCATTGGCGGCGAGAAATTCAACCAACACATCGAGTCGTTGAGAAGGCCAGACCGTTTTCGGCCGGACAAGGACATTGCCCCGTTCGATGGTTGATTTTTCAACGCCCTGAAGGTTGATGGCGGTCCGTTGACCGGCCCAGGCCTCTTCCACCGGCTGGTTATGCACCTGCATGCCTCTGATGCGGGTGGTGATATTTCCGGGAAGAATTTGAATTTCTTCACCAATTTTAATGTGATCGGAAACCAGTGTTCCCGTCACAACTGTCCCGAAGCCTTTCATGGTAAAGACGCGATCCACAGGCAGGCGAAAAATTCCGTCATCAGCCTTCTGATCGATTTTCCTTGCCATCTCATCAATGGCCTTGATCAGTTCGGTCAGCCCCTCCTGTTTTAAGGCCGATACCGGAACAACTGGAGCATCTTCCAGAAATGTTCCCTGTAAAAAATCAAAAATTTCTGATCGGACCAAGTCCAGCCAGTCTTGCTCGACCAGATCGGTTTTGGTCAGCGCGACGATGCCCCTGGATATTCCCAGCATTGAACATATCTGTAAATGTTCCTTCGTTTGCGGCATAATGCCTTCATCCGCGGCAATGATCATCAAAACGAAATCAATGCCCGCAGCGCCGGAAACCATGTGTTTAATGAATTTTTCATGTCCGGGGACATCCACAATGCCGAGTGTCTGACCGGAGGGAAGCATGAGCGATGCAAAACCGAGCTCAATCGTAATGCCTCTTTGTTTTTCTTCTTTGAGGCGGTCTGTATCCACCCCCGTAAGCGCTTTAATAAGCGCAGTTTTCCCGTGATCAACGTGGCCGGCTGTGCCGAGAACGAAATGTTTCATATCATTATCCTGATCTTGACGCTGAAAAATAACAAACTCTTCATTTTTTCACAAGATTATATTTGTTCTGAATCAAAAAGGAAAATAAGTTTCAAAATATGGAAGCCCGGCCGGTTATCCCTATTGTGGACACGGTGCCATAATGGGGCAAAAGAAACTGGAATGGCAGGAGACGCAATATGCTCAGACTTTTTGTATATGAATTATCGACCGCTAGGAGTGAATACAGCCGGTTTGTCCGAAGCGGTATAGAGCGGGGTCGTCGTCCTGATTTGACCGGTGGCGGTTTATTGCAAAGTCACGGAGGCTGGACCGACATCAAAGCGTTAAGAGAGACAGGCGACTCAATAAAGGCGATGATCGGATATTCGGCAACGGAAAAGCTCGGAACGTCTCAAAGCCGTTTGGCGCATCTGCTGAAACAGACACAATCGGCGATTACCTATGCTGTCCAAAGGGAAAAGGCGATTGTTGAGGCCAATTCATACCTGATTGAATAAAGGTGGATTAATATTTTGAAGCACATCCCCTGGCCCCCTACAAATTTCAATATTAAACCAATATTAAACAAACTGTTTTTTATTAATAATAAATCATCCATTTGCCAACGCTTTTAGTGTGTTGGTATGATGTCAAAAAATACTGGTATTGTATGGGGATATCGTCTTTTTTCGAGATCAACACAGAAGGAGAATTTATCAGAGATTTGAGATAAAGTGCCTCTTCGGCATTTTCCACATCAATTAGATTTTTTTCCCAGTTGGTATTTTCCTGGAATTCGGTATGTCTGTGCAGGGAATAGTGTCGCCATTTGACGCTGTAAATCTCTTTCTTCAATTCAAAGGAGAGAGACGATAAAAGAAAATTCCATATAATGATTTTTCGGTTCTCATCCAGCCTATTTTCTTTTAAAAAGCGGGCAATTGGTGCCGTGCTGTTTATGAACAGTTCCGATTTGCTCATAAAGTCAGCGGAAATGGGAATGATAAACAGGGGAAACAATAGTGACAACGCAACCAAATCAGATTTTGGGCTTTTTGTTTTGAAGAATAAAATAAAAAGGAGTGCTAAAATCAAAATCATCCATGCCGAAACGGAAGGTTTGTATGCAAAAACGGGAATCAGGCCTATGAACAAGAGTAGGAATCCCAAAAGTAAGATAGCGTAAAAACCGACCGTTAAGCGGTAATATTTTTTGATCGTCTGTTCAGGGGCTTCATCGATAAACCATCCACATGTTATTGCAGCATACGGAGCCAATGGCAGAACATACAAAAGAAGCTTAGAACTGATAGCAGAGAAAAATAGCAACGGGATTAACAGCCCCCAACATGCCAGCCAGTTCATCCCCGTTGCTTTTTGCCTGATACTATCGCGAATGGCTTGCGGAAGCAAAAAGATGGTCGGCATCAGGGCAGCGGACAGGAAGGCGAAATAATACCAGAAAGGCCTGGCGCGTTTGAATGCCCCGGCATCCGTCATGCGTTTGATCAACTGTTCCCTAATCAGAAAATGATAGAAGTCATTTGATTGTATCATGAGGAATACAAACCACCAACCTCCGATGAATAGGGTCAGTGCAATTCCCAATCCGATGTGCAAACCGTTTTTGCAGCCCTGCACATTCAATATTTTTCGTATGGGATAAATCATCAGAACGGGAATAATAATGCCGACAGGTCCTTTGGCAAAGATGCATAATCCCAGGGCAATAAAGTACAGATAGAGCATTCCCGGTTTTCTTTGCCTGAAATACATGATCAGAAACAAGACGGCGGTCAGTTCAAGAGTGTTCAGGTAGGCATCGATCGTTAATGTTCTAATGGAAATAAGCACAATGGGCACTCCTGTATAAATCAACGCCGAAAAAAACGCTTTCCGCCTGCTCTGGAATAATTCTAATACGATTTTATAGACCAGAAATATCTGGAGCAGATAGGCTATTGTCAGGAAGAAACGCGCTCCAAATGCATTGACACCGAACAGGTTCATTCCGAGTGCGGTAATCCAGTAAACAAAAGGTGGCTTGTCGAAATGGTAAATACCCAGTAAACTCGGCATGAGCCAATTGTGAGAATTTATCATCTCTCTCGCGATTTCGGCGTATCGCGCCTCGCTTGTATCGGTAACGCCCCATGAACCCAGTTGCCAGAGCGTTGCAAGCAGGAGTATCGGGAATATCCAGATTAATTTTTTTGAAATACTCATATACGCTTTGTTGTGAGAATTATGGCTTTAAAAATAAACGGTAGCGCCCTGCCGTAATATTATGCTATCAGCTTCCTTTATCATATTGTCGTTTATATCCAAACGTAAATCATTATCCAGATAGACGATGGTTTTATCTTCTCTATGTTGTTCGAAGGGGAAAGGCGATTGTTGACGACAATTCATACCTTATTAAATGAAGGTGCGATGATATTTTGAAGTACAGCCCCAGTGCCGTCTGATCTTTCTCTTCTTCAGGAGCATCTTGAATACCTTGTGCCGGAAAATGGCCTCCAGCTTTTTGAGTTCCAGCGGCAGAGCGACGCGGAACATTCCTCTTTGGCCATAGAAGTATTCATCTGTGACGAGAATGTGGCGGTGAGGATTGAACCCGAGAGAGCCGCCGAATGTCTGGACAGCAATAAGGAATCCTAGGGCAAGTTAGCCCTGTTAAATTAATTCTTGAAAATAGAAGGTGAAATTGTTACAAAACGCTGCAAAAGAGGCATGGCTTGCGTATCCTTGGTCTTGATTATGGCGAAAAGAGAATTGGTGTGGCTGTCAGCGATGAATTGGGCATGACCGCTCAAGGACTGTCCACCATCATCCGGAAAAATAAAAAACATGACTGGGAGATTTTACGCAGGATGATCCATGATTACAACGTTGAAAAGATTGTGGTCGGTTATCCGGTCAGGCTGGATGGATCGGAAGGTATCCAGTGTGAAAAGGTCAATCGCTTTGCGTTATTGATGGAGAAAACCTTTGCTCTTCCCGTGATGAAATGGCCGGAAACTCTTTCGACGAAAGAAGCTGAAGAAATTCTGATCAACTCCGGCATTCGCTGGGAAAAAAGAAAAAAAATGGTGGATAAACTGGCCGCCAGCCTGATTCTCCAGAGTTACCTGGATTCGATTGTCCAAAAGTGAATAAGAGAATTCACCCCAAAAATGCAATCAAAAGATAAAAATACTGATCGAGAGAAAATACGTCAGGGACAAACATCAGCAGGAAGTAAGTACCGGCAAAAGCATTGGTGGACCCTGACATTTCCAGTTTTTTCCCGTTTTTTGAAGAAATATTTATCTTTTAATAAAATTATTCGCCGCGGCATTCTTGTGCTATCCGCTGTGCTGGTGGGTTTCTGTCTTCTTTTTTTGAATTACTCAGTAAGCCCGATTGACAGGAATAATCTGACCGTCGTTGTGAATATACCCACCGGTTCCAGTTTTCTGGAGAGTGTGGAAATTTTGAATAGAGCGGGACTGATTAAGAATCGGCTTTTCTTTTTAAGCCTCGCAACCTTCAAAAAAGCCGGGCGCCATATCCGCGCCGGTGAATATGAATTCAACACGATGATCACGCCATGGACCTTGATAGATAAACTTGTTCGTGGAGAAATCAAGCAATACAGGGTATCTATTCCTGAAGATTTGTCCTTACGGGATATCGCCGAAATTCTGGATAAGGATAAATTAATCAATAAAGACATTTTTTTTCAACTGGCCAGAGATAAGGAATTTCTGACTTCCCTGCATATTCAGGCGGATTCAATAGAAGGCTATCTTTTTCCGGAAACATATTTTTTTAATCGTTCGATGAATACGCGTTCGATCATGCAAAAAATGGTGGATACATTCTGGCAGAATGTAACGCCGGTAATGATTAAAAAGGCGAATGATATCGGGATGAATGTTCATCAACTGGTCACGTTTGCTTCCATGATCGGCAAAGAATCTGCTGATAATTCTGAAAAGCCTCTCATTGCCGCCGTTTTTAAAAACAGACTGAAGAAGGGGATGCGTTTGCAGAGCGATCCAACGGCTGTTTATGATATGCACAAGTTTGAGGGTAAGGTTTTGCGCAGTCACCTCAGGAGAAGTTCCCCCTATAATACTTATTTAATCCAAGGCTTACCGCCAGGACCTATTGCCAATCCCGGTTTGGATTCAATCAAGGCGACATTGAATCCCGCTTCTGTTGATTATCTTTATTTTGTTTCCAAGCAAAACGGAACGCATTATTTTTCCAGTTCTCTTGCTGAGCATAACCTGGCCGTTCAGCGGTATATAAACAAGAAAGATGAGCAAACACAAGAACTTGATTACAATCAGCCCCATCAGATTGAAGAGAATTCATTACAAAAAGTTGAAGATGAAGGATCAGAACAAAAAGATTAAAAAGCGCAAGCCCTCGTGTTAAAGTCCCCCTCGTTTTTTTAATTTTTCTCCCCCGGATTATTGGCTTTTCTATTTTCCCTTTTTCCCCTGTAATTTTAAGCCGTTTTCTTTTCAAAAAAGATTAAATTTTTCCTTGACAAAGCCAACCCGCATATCTATAGTTGCCTCGTGGAGTAAAGTGGCTTATCGTGGAGGAAGGTGATGGCTGTTTTCAGGGGTCAATATCATCACACTATCGATGAAAAAGGAAGGATAATCTTTCCTTCCAAATTTCGTGAAATATTCTCGGAAGAATACGAGAACAAGTTGGTCATTACAACTTGGGAACAATACCTCATGGTGTTCCCTTACGATGAATGGCTGATTATTGAGGAGAAGCTGGCCCATCAGTCCAAATTGCGCAAGGAAGTAAGGGCTTTCCAGCGTTTCTTTATGTCCGGAGCGGTTGACTGCAGCATTGACGGACAGGGGCGTGTGCTTATTCCCCCGACGTTACGTGAATATGCCAAACTGGAAAAAGATATTGTTCTGATCGGCATGTTGAAGAATATTGAAATCTGGTCGAAAGATCGTTTTGAAGCGGGACAGAAACAGATTGCCGGGGAAATCGACAAATACACTGACTTCATAGCTGATCTGGGAATTTAAAGCTATGATTACCGAGTTCTATCACGAGCCGGTAATGCTGAAAGAAGTTATTGATGCGCTTTTAGTCAGTAAAACGGGAGTTTATGTGGACGGCACAGTCGGTGGCGCCGGTCATGCTTACTCCATACTGAAAGAAACCGACGCTTTTCTGGTGGGCATTGATTGTGATGAAGATGCCCTGCAGTTTGCGGAACAAAGACTGGCGGAATTCGGTTCGCGTAAAATTTTAGTAAAAGATAACTTTGCTAATTTAGACAATATACTAAAAAATTTAAATATAAAAAAAGTTGACGGTGTTTTGCTGGATCTGGGTGTTTCTTCCCGTCAACTGAATGCTTCGGAAAGAGGTTTCAGTTTCAGTCAGCAGGCGCCGCTTGATATGCGCATGGATCGCAGTTTGAAACCCAGCGCTTATGATATTGTCAACACATTTACGCAAAGTGAACTGGAAAAAATTATCAGGCTTTACGGAGAAGAAAAAATGGCGGCAAGAATAGCCAGGGCAATATCAAGAAGAAGACAAGAGACGCCGATTCAAACAACAACCGAACTCGCGTCCATCGTAGCGTCCTGTATGCCCGGAAAGTTCAAATGGCAGAAAATTCATCCGGCGACCAGAACTTTTCAGGCAATCAGAATTGCCGTCAACCATGAACTTGATCATATCAAACCCGCCATTCATGCTGCTGCCGATGTTTTGAAGCCGGCAGGACGTCTTTGCGTGATCTCTTTTCATTCGCTTGAAGACCGCATCGTGAAAAATGAAATCCGCTTCCTGGAAGGGGGCTGCGTGTGTCCTCCGGATATTCCTGTTTGTGTTTGTCAGAGAGAAGCGAAACTCAGAAATCTGACGAAAAAAGCCTTGATGCCCTCGCCGGAAGAAATCAACGCCAATCCGCGGGCGCGCAGCGCTAAATTACGGGTAGCCGGGAGAATTTAAATGACGCAGTCCGCTCAGTCTGTGGAAACAAGAGTGATGCCGCATCTCAAGGAAGCCGGGGAAGCTTCTCTGGGAATCAAGTATCCGACGTTTATCGTTTTCGCCATCGTCCTGATGATGGTGGCTTTGATCTATGTGGGTTCTCACATTCGCATGACGGAGCTGGAGTATAATATCGCGGCGGAACTGAGCGCGCAGCAGCAAATGCTGGAAGAACAAAAAAAATTAAAGCTGGAATACGCGATGCTGAAATCGCCGCAGAGGATTGAAAGTATTGTAAGCAGTAAATTGCAGATGACCTATCCTGATAACTCTCAGGTTATTGTCTTGAAACAACCGGGGGAATAACATGGGCACGGCGTCGAAAGAAAGACTGAAATTCAGAATCATCATGATTTTCGTGTTTTTTTTCATTTTGTTTGTCGCGCTGATCTCCCGGGCTTTCCAGTTACAGGTTTTATCCGGTCAGAAGCTGAAAAAATTAGCGAACCGGCAGCACACCACGGTGCTTCAGTTACAGGCGGAAAGAGGAATTATTTATGATCGCAACGGCGAGAAGCTGGCCATATCCATCATGGCTGATTCCGTCTGCGCGGATCCTTCCAAAATCATCGATCCGGCTAAAACGGCAAGGCAGATAGCCGATATCCTGGGTTTGGCCAGAGAAGATGTTCTTAAGAAATTATCGGCCCCCAGAAGTTTTTGCTGGCTGGCCAGAAGAATTTCTCCGGAACAGTCCGCATTAGTGCAAAATGCGGATATCGAGGGAATCTTTCTGGTGAAAGAACCGAAACGGTTTTATCCCAACGGGGAATTAGCCGCACATTTGCTGGGATTTGTCGGTTTGGATGCCCATGGTCTGGAGGGACTGGAGAAAAAGTTTGATGAATCTTTGAAAGGCAAACCGGACAAACTGGCCTGGGCGAGAGATGCGAAGGGTAAAAAACTATTATTGCGGGTCGAAAAAAATGAGACTCTTGAGGATGATACTGAAAATCTGGTCTTAACCATTGACAACAGAATTCAGTACCTGGTGGAAACCAACCTGAAAGAGGCCGTACTGGACAAGGGCGCAAAGGGTGGACTGGCCATCGTGATGGATCCCAAGACGGGAGAAATTCTGGCGCTGGCCAACCAGATGGGATTTAATCCCAATAACGTGGCGGGTCTCAAACCGGAAAGGTGGCGTAATCATGCTATTGCTGATTATTATGATCCGGGATCAACTTTTAAGCCTTTCCTGGTTGCCGCGGCCATGGAAGAAAAAATTATCAGAGAATCAGACAGATTTTTCTGTGAGAATGGAAGTTATAAGGTGGCAAACCGCGTGATTCATGAAGCGCAAAGGAAACGTCATGGAACGTTAACCGTGAGAGAAATATTGAAATATTCGAGCAATATTGGTTCAGCAAAGATCGCTCAAAAGATGGGGAAAGAAAAATTTCACCGGTACATTCAAAATTTCGGCTTCGGATCAAAGACCGGCATTGAACTACCCGGCGAGTCACCCGGACTGGTCAGACCGGTCAAGAACTGGGTGCCTGTCGATACCGCCATGATTGCCTTCGGGCAGGGTGTTTCGGTCACCGCGATTCAGTTAATTACAGCTTTTTCAGCTATCGCCAATGAAGGCGTTCTGATGAAACCCTATATTGTCCGGGGTATTGCTGACCAGAATAATAATCTCATCAAACTTTATACACCGACTGTGGTGCGTAAGGTTATATCTCCCGGAACAGCGAAACGCCTTACCGCTATGCTGACCGATGTGGTTGGCGCTGAAGACGGAACGGGTAAAAACGCGAAAATGGACAACGTTGCGGTAGCCGGTAAGACGGGGACATCTCAAAAATTTGATCCGGCCCGCGGGGTGTATTCCTCAGAAAAAGTTCGCACGGCTTTTATCGGGTTTTTCCCTGCGGATAATCCGCAGGTGGCGATACTGGTCATTCTTGATGAACCTCAAAGAGACAAATGGGGAGGTGTCGCATCGGCACCGGTCTTTAAAAAGATTGGAGAGCAGATACTCAATTGCTTCAAGACGGATATCCGGGAAACACCTGTTTTTGAAAAAGACAAGATGGAGAAAGTGGAACTGGTTTCAGCGCAGGAAACGCTCGGGCCGCAAAGTATGGTTGCCCGTGATGAACTCTCCATGCCTGATTTTACCGGATTGACCATCAGGGAAGCGATGAAAAAAGCAAAAGCCGAATCCATTGAACTGAAAATATCAGGCAACGGCTGGGCTGTCCGCCAGTACCCGCCGGCGAACACGCCACTGGGCAATGAACGTTTATGCAATGTTGTTTTTGAATTAAATAATTGAGGTTAGCGTGCAACTGACTCGGTTAATGAAAGGACTGGACATCATCGATCATACAGGAAAAACTGCGGAAGACGTTTCCGGAGTATTTTTTTCTGCAAATCAGTGCGTCGAAAATTCTCTTTTTGTCGCCATCAAAGGCCTGATGAATGACGGACATGATTTTATTGATGAGGCGGTATCAAGAGGCGCAAAGTTTATTGTTTATGAACAGGATCGGCAGTTTCCATCGTCGGTGACGGCGATAAAAGTAGCCGACAGCCGTCGCGCTCTCGGCCTTATCGCCAGGAATTATTTTAACGATCCGTCCGCGAATCTAACTTTAATTGCGGTCATGGGCACTAACGGAAAGACAACGATCTCTTATCTTCTGGAATCCATCCTGAAAGAAGCGGGTTTCCCATGCGGCGTTCTCGGAACCGTTAACTATCGTTACCATGATAAAATCCGTCCGGCGCCCAACACAACGCCCGAATCTTATGAAATGCAGAAAATCATGCGCGACATGGCTGATGACGGCATTACCCATGTTGTGTCCGAGGTGTCCTCTCATGCGGTGGATTTGAAGCGGGTGGATGACTGTGATTTTGATCTGGGTATCTTTACCAATCTCACGCGCGACCATCTTGATTATCATCTGACCATGGAAAATTATTTTCAGGCCAAGAAGAGATTTTTCTCCGACATTCTGCCGCAAAGCAGGAAGGTTCATCCGCAAAAGATGGTGATCAATGCCGATGATTCCTGGGGACAAAGGATTCTGAATGAGGTATCGCTGCCGGCGCTCACTTACGGAATGGAAGGTAACCGGGACGTCAGGCCGGTTAATTATGAATTGTCACTGAAAGGCATCCATGCGGAAATTCATCTGGCGGGAGACACCGTCTTCATCAAATCGCCCCTCATCGGTAAATTTAATCTCTACAATATTTTAGCCGCCATGGGAGCGGCTTTTATTTTACAAATTCCCGCTCCGGTTATTCAAAAGGGCATTGAAAAATTATCCAATGTTCCGGGTCGGCTGGAGCCGGTGGCTTCTTCGCAGCCGTTCAATGTTTTTGTCGATTATGCGCATACGGATGATGCATTAAGACGGGTGCTGCAAACGCTGAATGAACTCAGGAAAAAAAGAATTATTACCGTTTTCGGTTGTGGCGGAAACCGAGACAGAGGCAAGAGACCGCTGATGGGAGAAGCGGCTGTCAGCTACAGTGATCTGACCATTGTCACGTCCGACAATCCCCGCTTGGAGGACCCGCTGGCGATCATCGCTGAAATAGAAGCTGGGATTGACCCGAATAAAGTCAGAAAAGTGGAAGCTGCCTCATTGAAATTTAACGGCGATCGCAGATTATATGCCGTCATTCCGGACAGACGAAAAGCGATTGAAGCGGCGATCGGCGCGGCTGAAAAAGAGGACATCATTCTCATTGCGGGAAAGGGCCATGAGGATTACCAGATTCTGGGAACGGAAAAGATAGCTTTTGATGATCGTGTCGTAGCCCGGAAGATTTTAGAATCAAGGAGCGGATTGCAATAAATTCATGATCAAGAAATCGCCTGTTTTTTCAGTAACTGAAGTATTGCAAGCAACGTCAGGAACTTTCATTTCCGGAACGGTGGAAACCATTTTTCAGGGCATCTCCACCGATTCCCGCCTGATTCAAAAGGGAAATCTTTTTGTTGCCCTCAAGGGTGAAAAGTTTGACGGCCATGATTTTATCGAAACGGCGATCAAAGAAGGTGTTTCGGGACTCTTGATTCAAGATGAGGGAAAGGTTCCTCGGGGCAAAGCGACTAAAAAAGTTGCGGTCATCAAGGTCGCGGATACACTTTTTTCCCTGGGAGAACTGGCTCATTACTGGAGAAAAAAGTTTTCCATTCCGGTTATCGGATTAACCGGTTCTTCCGGCAAGACAACGACAAAAGAAATGATTGCAGCCGTCACGGACGGGGTGAAAAAAACTTTAAAAACAGAAGGCAATCTTAACAATCTGATTGGATTGCCTCAGACGATATTGCGTCTTACCGATGAAGACGAGCTGGCGATTCTGGAAATGGGTACGAATACCAGGGGAGAAATCAGAAGACTGACGCAGATAGCGAACCCTGACATTGGATTGATCACCAACATCGGCCCGGCGCATCTGGCGGGATTCGGTTCCATGGCGGTTGTCAGAGACGAGAAGAGTGATTTATTTTTCAACATGTCACCGTCGGGAACTGCAGTGATTAATCTGGACGATGCGTTAATCACGGAATCCGCAGAACAATGGAAGGGAAAGAAAATAACGTTCAGTATGAGTCCCAACGCTGATGTGACGGTGAAGGATATCGAAAAAAACGGGGCCAGGGGAATGCGTTTTAATCTGATCATCGGTGATCAGACGCAGAAGACCGAAATAAAGATTGTCGGTCTGCATCATGTGCATAACGCCATGGCGGCGGCGGCCACGGCATTTGCCGCCGGTGTGGATATCCGGACGATATCGGAAGGATTGGGTTCGTTCCGACCGTTCAGCGGTCGCATGGAAATCATCAAGCTGCGTAACGGGGCTTTTCTGATTGACGATTCCTATAATGCCAATCCCGCATCGGTACGGGAGGCCCTGATGTCGCTGAAAGATTTGAAATCCAACCATAATGCTTACGTTTTTCTGGGCGACATGCTGGAATTGGGAGATCAGTCTGAAGAAATGCATAGAAAGATAGGGATGCTGATGGCGACGATCGGCGTCCATGCTCTGTTCCTGAAAGGTGATTTTGCCGGGGTAACAGCTGCCGGAGCGAGGGAAGGCGGATTGTCGCCGGATAATATTTTCTTTCTGTTGGAGCAGGATAGCGGTGTTGGTTATCTGAAAGAACGTTTGAAAAAGGGAGACTGGATTCTGGTTAAAGGTTCACGGGGAATGAAGATGGAGAAAATCGTGTCTCAAATTTGTGATCATTTCGGTTCGGATAAAATCGGTGAAAATAGTAGAATAACAGATTAGCCGGGAGCGACTTTAAATTGATTTATCATTTATTATATCCGTTACACACAACGATTTCGTTTTTTAACGTGTTTCGTTATATCACGTTTCGGACTATTTTCGCTTCCATCACGGCGCTGCTGATTTGCCTTATTTTCGGAAAATGGATGATTCAGAAATTGCAGCAAATGCAAATCGGTCAGCAGATTCGGGAAGACGGGCCGCAAAGCCATCTGGTAAAGAAGGGAACGCCGACCATGGGCGGCATGTTAATGATCTTTGCGGTGGTCATTTCCACGTTCCTCTGGGCCAATCTGTCAATGAGTTATGTCTGGCTGGTTTTGCTGGTGACGGCAGGATACGGATTGATCGGATTCATTGATGATTACAGCAAACTCGCCGGCAAAAGTTCCAGGGGGATTCCCGGCAAAACAAGATTAATAGCGGAAATCATTATCGCCCTGTTCGTCAGCGTGATTCTTTATTTGAAACCGGAATTTAATCTGAACGTGACGATTCCCTTTTTCAAAACGCTTTTACCTGATATCGGCTGGGGCTATATTCTTCTTTCCACTTTTATTATCGTGGGGGCGGCCAATGCCGTCAATTTAACAGACGGTCTGGATGGCCTGGCGATTGGCCCGGCCGTGATCTGTTTTGCCACGTACATCCTGTTCGCCTATTTTGCCGGCAATATCAAAGTGGCATCGTATTTGCGCGTTCCCTACATTCCCGGCGCGGGTGAACTGGCGGTCTTTTGCGGAGCGCTGGTCGGGGCCGGGCTGGGCTTTCTCTGGTTCAATGCTTATCCGGCGGAAGTGTTCATGGGAGATGTCGGTTCGCTTTCGTTGGGCGGAGCCCTGGGGACAGTGGCCGTCATTACGAAACAGGAAATTCTGCTGGCCATCGTGGGGGGTATCTTTGTGGTGGAAACCTTTTCAGTCATTGCTCAGGTGGGTTATTTTAAGATGACCGGCGGGAAACGGATTCTGCGGATGGCTCCCCTGCATCATCATTTTGAATTGAAGGGCTGGGCGGAACCAAAAGTGATTGTCCGGTTTTGGATCATTTCGATATTGCTGGCGTTGCTGGCCATCAGTACACTGAAGTTAAGGTAAAAGATATGGATTTTAAAGGCAAAAAAATAGTCGTGATCGGCATGGGTAAAACCGGCATTGCCGCGGCCGGATTCCTGGGAAGGCAGGGCGCGACTGTCATCGTGACGGATGAAAAATCGCCGGATCAATGGGGCGATGCATACAGACAGATTGCCGAAGAAAAGTGGCTGGAGACCGGCGACTATCACGATGCCAGTATTTTAAATGGTGCCACGATGGTTGTCCCTTCTCCGGGGATTCCTCCAAACAATCCATTGCTGGTCGAAGCTTTGAAAAAAAATATAACCGTGTTCAGTGAAATTGAACTGGCCTACCGGTTGATCAGCGTTCCGATCATTGCTGTGACCGGAACCAATGGCAAAACGACAACGACCACGCTTTTAGGAGAAATTTTCAGGACGTCCGGAAAGAAAGTATTTGTCGGCGGCAATATCGGCAATCCCTTAATCGAATACGCGGAAACAGCTCAACAGGATGATTTTGTTGTGGCGGAAATCAGCAGTTTCCAATTGCAGTGGATCGAACAATTCAAGCCGTTCATTGCCGTGCTTTTGAATATTACCTGCGACCACATCAACTATCACGGTTCGTTTGACGAATACCGCCGGGTGAAGGCCAGCGTATTTGCCCGTCAGACTAAAAATGATTTTGCCATTCTGAACGCTGAAGATCAGGAACAGGAAGGGATATCAGAATCAATCAACGCGCAGATCTGCAAATTCAGTTCAAAAAATATTTTACCGGAAGGTATCTTTATCCGGAACGAAACAATTGTTTTGACCATTCCGCAGGTGGCCGAAGAAAGTTATCCTTTGGACATGATTCATCTGCCGGGCGCCCATAATGTGGAAAATGTGATGGCAGCGATCACGGCTGCGCGTCTTTGCGGCTGTTCCCGTGAGAATATCATCGCGTCGATCAAAGCGTTCCGCGGACTGCCGCACCGCATCGAATTTGCGGGAGAGAAAAAATCAATCAAATTTTACGATGATTCCAAGGGAACGAATGTCGGCTCGGTGCTGCGGGCGCTGGAGACTTTTGAGCAACCGGTTATTTTACTTTTAGGCGGTCGGGACAAAGACGGTGATTTTGAAACCTTACGGCCGTTGTTGAAAACAAAAACAAAGCACGTGATTTTGTTCGGCGAAGCGCGTGAGCGCATTGCTTCGCTCATCAGTGAAGATCAACCGCTTGTGAAAAAAGAAACACTAAAGGAAGCCGTGGAGAGTGCTTATCAAAACGCGAAGGCCGGAGATATTGTTCTGCTGTCACCCGGCTGCGCCAGTTTTGATGAGTTTACCAATTATAAGGAAAGAGGAAATTATTTTAAGGAAGTGGTGAGGAATCTGTAAATGGAAGCCGCGTATAAGAAAGAGGACAGGATGCCGGACGTTATTCTTCTTTTGGTAACACTGCTTCTGGTGGTGGTCGGTACGGCGATGATTTATTCGTCCAGTTCCATTATTGCCCTCGAGAAATTCAAGGACAGTCAGTATTTTTTGAAGAAACAACTGGCGTTCGTTTTCCTTGGAATGATTTCCATGATTGTCATGACAAAACTTCCCTACGAATACTTAAGAAAATTAGCCTATCCCGGTATCCTGTTGTCCATTGTGTTATTGACGATGCTGTTTATTCCTTCCGTGGGCATGAGGCGCGGGGGAGCCACCCGCTGGTTGAATTTAGGCGGATTTTCCTTCCAGGTTACTGAGATGGTTAAGATCACGATGGTGATTTTCCTCGCTCATTTGCTGACGCGCAAAGCGTATCAAATCACAAACTTTACCAAAGGCGTACTGGTGCCTCTGGGTGTGACAGCCTTTGTCATTCTGCTGATCCTGCTCGAACCGGATTTCGGAACATCGGCGATTATCGCCACCATTTTGCTGATGATGTTGTGCATAGCAGGAGCGCAGATGAATCATCTTCTGTGTCTGGTTGGTGCTTTCATTCCCATTGGTATAGCACTGATTTTATATAAGGGTTACAGATTGACTCGTTTAACCGCCTTTCTGGATCCCTGGAAGGACGCGGATAATACCGGTTTTCAGATCATCCAGTCGCTGATTTCTTTCGGTTCCGGCGGAGCCTTCGGCGTGGGCATCGGCGACGGCATGCAGAAGTTATTTTATCTGCCCGAACCGCATACGGATTTCATTCTTTCCATTATTGCCGAGGAAAGCGGCTTTATCGGTGTAGCAATTGTCATTGCCATGTTTGCACTTTTTGCCTTCCGCGGTTTTGTCATCGCTTTAAAAGCGCCCGATCTTTTCGGGACTTTACTGGCGGCCGGTCTGACGATGGTGATTTCTCTGGAAGCATTCATCAACATCGCCGGTGTAATGGGACTGATTCCGTTGAAAGGCCTGGTTCTGCCTTTCTTAAGTTACGGCGGGACGGCTTTTATTATGAGTATGACGGCGGTCGGTATTCTGCTGAATATTTCGACCCAGACAGCATAGGGGTAATTTCGGTGAGTTTGATTTGATGGAGAAAACAATGCGGATCGTAATTGCGGGAGGAGGAACGGGCGGACATTTATTTCCCGGGATTGCGATTGCGGAAGAATTTTTGAAAAGAGATGACCGGACGCAGATTATTTTTATCGGGACAAAAAGAGGCATTGAAAGCCGGCTGCTCGGTCAACTGGGTTATGAACTCAGGGAAATTGATATTGAAGGCGTCAAGGGCCGGGGGATAAAAGCGTTGGTGAAAGTCGTTTATCAGATTCCCAAAAGCATGGGTCAGTCCAGACGGATTTTAAAACAGTTTCGACCGGACATGGTTATCGGTGTCGGCGGTTACGCTTCAGGGCCGGCGTTGCTGATGGCTCACTGGATGGGTTTGCCGACTGCGATTGCGGAACAAAATGCCATTCCCGGCGTTACCAATAAGATTCTGGGGAAATTTGCCGATAAGATCTTCGTGACGTATGAGCAAACCAGAACTTTTTTCCCGGAGGCAAAGGTTGTGTTCAGCGGCAATCCGGTTCGGGCTTCTTTTGCCTCCCGGAAGCTGAAAGAGAAACCGGAAAGCACGTATCGGCAACTGTTGATTTTTGGCGGTTCACAGGGAGCGGAAGCGATCAACAAAAGCGTTATCGAAATGCTGCCGCAATTAAGCGGGATAAAAGATAAAATACGTATTTTACACCAGACAGGCGAGCGGCAACTGGAGGAAGTTAAAAAAGCTTACGGGCAATTCGGAATTCAGGCAGACGTCAAATCATTCATTATGGAAATGGCACAGGCTTATGCAAATTCGGACCTGATCATCTGCCGTGCCGGCGCCACCTCGCTGGCGGAGATCACGGCGGCAGGCAAGGCGGCCGTTCTGATACCGTATCCCTGGGCGGCCAACGATCATCAATTGAAAAACGCTCGGGCACTGGAGGCGGAAGGTGCGGCGGCGGTCATTGAGGAACGGGAACTCAGCGGCGCCAGATTATTTGGTGTTGTGGAAAATCTGCTGCGGGATGAAAGAAAATTGAAACGCATGGAAGAAAATTCATTGCGAATCAGCAAAATTAATGCGGCCGCGACCATTGTTGATGCCTGCATTTGCTTGATGACGGAAAAGAAAAGTTACCATTAGAAAAGAGAAGGATGAATGAAAAAAGATAAAGAAAAAAGCCTGATGCAGCGTAAAGTGAAACACATTCATTTTGTCGGTATCGGTGGCATCGGCATGAGCGGGATTGCGGAGGTTCTGGTGAACCTCGGTTATAATGTGAGCGGTTCCGATGTTCAGCCGTCGGATACCACGGCGCGGTTGCAAAAGATTGGCGCGAAGATCGTGATCGGACACGCGCCGGAAAATATCGGCAATGCCGATGTGGTGGTGACCTCTACGGCGGTGAAAGAAAACAATCCGGAAGTGTTGGAAGCACACCGGAAAAAGATTCCGGTCATTCCACGTGCGGAAATGCTGGCGGAACTGCTCAAGATGAAGTTTTCTGTTGCCGTTTCCGGCAGTCACGGCAAAACCACGACCACATCCATGGTTTCCACCATCCTCGCGCAGGGCGATCTGGATCCGACCATGGTGATTGGCGGGAAACTGGCCAGTATCGGCAGTAATGCCCGTCTGGGGGATGGAGAAATTATTGTGGCGGAAGCTGATGAAAGCGACGGATCCTTCCTGAAATTATCGCCGACCATCGCGGTGATTACCAATATCGACCGCGAGCATCTGGATTATTATCCCGGCATCGTTGAAATCAAGGATGCATTTCTCAAATTCGCCAACATCGTTCCTTTTTACGGCTGCACGGTTGTCTGCGTCGATAACGTGCACGTGCGGGAAATCATTCCTTCAATAAAGCGCAGAATGATCACCTATGGCATTGAGACGCCTGCGGATTACAGTGCTGTGGATATTAAATTTTCGAAAAGAAAAACCTGCTACACCCTGGTTTATAAAGGTGAAAAACTGGGTCAAATTGAACTGATCGTTCCCGGGCTGTTCAACGTTTACAATTCGCTGGCGGCGATCGCCGTGGCCAGGGAACTGAATCTGGATATCGCAACAATCAAAGAAGGTCTGAAGAGCTTTTCCGGTGTGCAGCGCCGTCTGGAAATCAAGGGAAGAGTAGGAGAAATCACCGTGGTTGATGATTATGGACATCATCCGACAGAAATAAGAGAGACACTGGCGGCCATGCGTCAGATCTGGCAGGACCGGTTGATCGTTGTCTTTCAGCCGCACCGGTATACCCGCACAAAGGCGCTGTTTCACGAGTTTACCCGAGCCTTCAGCGCGGTCGATATATTAATATTAAACGATATCTATCCGGCCAGCGAGGAACCGATTGAAGGTATTAATTCCTCCGCGCTCGGCGAAGCGATCAGAAAAGCGGGACAACAGCATGTGGAGTATATTCCCGGTGCGGAAGCAACCGTCGAATACCTTCTTAAAACCGTCAAAGAAAAAGATACAGTGGCGACCATTGGCGCCGGAAGCATTTACAAAATAGGTGAAGCATTCATCAAAGCATTGGTGGCAAGGGAAACAGCAAAGCAATGACCGTTGGAAATGAAATCAAAGTGGCGCTCAGCAATATCGATGCCGGCAAGGTATTGTACAATGAAAAAATGTCCACCCATACCTCACTGAAAGTCGGAGGCAGCACTGACGCCCTCATATGGATAGAAAATGAAAATCAGTTGATAGCGATTGTCAAAAGGCTCAGAGAAAAGAATATAAAATTTTTTACGGCGGGAAATTTAACCAACATCATTGTGCGGGACGGGGGATACAGAGGAGCCATATTGCTGATGACGGGGATGAACGATATCCGTTGTGAACAGACATCCGAAAGCAGGTATCGGGTTTCGGCTATGGCAGGTGTCTCCCTGTCTAAAGTTGTTCATCACGCTTTGACGCAGGAACTGACCGGCCTGGAATTTTGCGCCGGAATTCCCGGCAGTGTCGGTGGCGCCGTCTGGATGAATGCCGGGGCTTATGGCAAAGAAATGAAGGATGTCATTCAGGAGGTCACCATACTGGATGCATCATCTATCAAGAGAACTATGCGCCGGGACGAAATATCTTTCAGTTACCGGCATTCGGATTTTCCCGACGCGACCATCATTCTGAGCGCTCAATTTCATTTGGAAAAGGGCGAACGCTCGAAGATCAGGGACAGAATCAGCGAAATCATGCGGTGGCGTCAGGAAAAACATCCGCTGGAGTATCCCAGTGCCGGATCCGTTTTCAAGAATCTGCCGGGCGTGCCGGCCGGTAAAATCATTGAAGAAATGGGGCTCAAGGGGACAACAGTAGGCGGAGCGCAGATATCGACCAAGCATGCCAATTTTATCATTAACCGGGGTGGGGCCACCGCAACGGATATTCTGAGCCTTATTGACCTGATTCAATCCAAAGCCCGTCAGGACAAGGGTATAACGCTGGAAACGGAAGTGGTGATTATCGGAGAAAAATAATGTTCAGAAAAATAATACGCAAGAAGTCGGAAATTGAAAAAAAGCAAAACAGGATGCGTCGCCGTCTCAGCAATGTTTCCGGTGATTTTTTTGCCGCGGGAGTTTTGTTGTCGGTGGCGGCGGGTCTGACCATCGCTTTTATTTATACGTACAGCTTGATCATCAGCAGTCCCTATTTCCAGATTCAGGAAGTATCCGTGCGGGGATTAAAGGAACTGACCGAAAAGGATATTCTCGCGTTGGCGAACATCAAGCCAATGCAGAATATTCTAGCCGTCAATACGGAGGCCGTGGCGCGCCGGGTTTCCGCCAATCAATGGGTGGAACATGTTTATGTCGGCAGAGAATTGCCCGGCAAACTTGTTCTGGAAGTGCAGGAAAGAACCCCGCTGGCTCTGGTAAAACAGTCTGATGATTTTTATCTGATGGATGCCAAAGGTTTTGTCTTTAAGAGATTGATGAAAAACGACGCGGTTGATCTTCCCATCATTACCGGTGTCCGGAAGGAAGAAAAGACGGCCTCACCCCTTATTTTGTACACGCTGACCTTCCTGCAGACGGTTTCCCGTTCGGAAGAATATACCTATCTGGGCACCATTGCGGAAATTAATGTTGACGATGTTTTTGGCGTGGCGCTTATTTTTGACAAGGGGTTGTACTTAAAACTCGGCACGGACGGTTTTGAAGCCAAACTGAAGAAACTGAAAAACGTGCTGGCCGATCTGGAAAGCAGAGGGATGAAAACCGGTTATGTGTGTGTGGATTTATCCGATGAGTCGAAAGTGACGATTAAGCGCAAAAACATTCCGGAGAGAATGGCGCAGGACGATAAAAACAAACAGTATCAAATTTGATTTTATGGGTCAGTAAAAATTAAAAGAGGGGAACACGGATGGGCAAGAGAAGCAATGTAATCGTCGGTCTCGATATCGGGACAACCAAAACCACCGCCATTGTCGGCGATGTTACCGAAAACAGTGTTGACATCATCGGCATTGGAACATCGCAAAACAGAGAAATGCGCAAGGGCACGGTTGTCAATATTGACAGTATGGTGGAGTCGATCAAGACGGCCGTGGAGGAAGCCGAACATATGTCCGGCTGTCGGATCAATTCGGTGTTTGTCGGTATTTCCGGCAACCACATCAGGGGACAGAATTCTTTAAGCATCGTAGCCATCAAGGGCAGGGAAGTTGACGAAAAAGACGTCCAGCGAGTGATTGAAGCATCCGAACAGATCGCCATTCCCGTCGGCCGAAAAATACTGCACGTTCTTCCTCAGAGTTATGTAATTGACGGTCAGGAAGGAATCAAAGATCCCATCGGCATGTCCGGTGTAAGGCTGGAGGCGAAGGTGCACATTGTGACCGGCGCGATTTCCTCCATTCAGGACATTGAGAAATCCGTCAACCGCGTCGGTCTGGATATTGATGGTATTGTGCTGGAACAGCTGGCGGCGGCCGAAGCCGTGCTCAGCAAGGATGAAAAAGAGCTGGGGGTTGTGCTGGTTGATATCGGCGGCGCCAACACATCCGTTACCATTTTTTCCGAATCAAGCATCAAGCATACGGCAATCCTGCCCGTTGGCGGAAACTATCTCACGTCGGACATCTCCACGGGTTTACGCACGCCGTTGGCCGAGGCGGAAAAAATTAAAATTAAACACGGCTGTGCCATGACAGCCATGATCCCGAAAGATGAAACCATCCGGGTGCCCAGTCTGGGCGGACGGGAAGACCGTGAAGTTTCACGTCAGATTCTGGGCCGTATTGTCGAACCCAGAATGGAGGAAATCTTAAACCTGGCTTATAACGAGGTGGTGAAATTCGGTTTTGAAGATTTATTGGCGGCCGGCGTTGTCTTAACCGGCGGCACATCGCTTCTGGAAGGCATCAGCGAGCTGGCGGAGAAGATTTTTGACATGCAGGCGCGTAAAGGTATTCCAATCGGCGTAGGCGGATTAAATGACATCGCTAATTCACCGGCGCATGCCATCGGTGTCGGCTTAATCCTTTATGGCCACAACCAGAATGTTTTAAGCGGTGTTTCAACAGGGATGTTTGGAAATATTAAAAGAACCGTTAAGAAAATGTTTTCAGAATTTTTTTGAAAGGAAGGAGAGAACATGTTTGAATTAACTGAAGTGTGTAACGAAAATCTGGCAAAAATCAAGGTGATCGGAGTAGGCGGCGGAGGCGGAAACGCCGTCAACACGATGATTTCATACTGCCTGCAGGGGGTTGACTTCATCAATGCGAACACGGATGCGCAGGCCCTTAGCGTATCCAGCGCACCGGTCAAAATTCAAATCGGCACGCAAATAACCAAAGGTCTGGGGGCCGGTTCCGATCCGGAAATCGGCAAACAGTCCGCCCTGGAGTCCCGTGAGGAAATCAAGCCTTATCTGGAAGGCGCGGATATGATTTTCATTACCGCGGGCATGGGCGGAGGCACAGGTACAGGCGCGGCTCCGGTGATCGCGGAGATTGCCCGGGAATGCAGCGTTCTGACGATTGCTGTGGTGACCAAGCCTTTTCAGTTTGAAGGGAAGAAACGCAACATTCAGGCGGAGGAAGGCATTGCCCAGTTACGGGATGCCGTCGATACGCTGATTGTTGTTCCCAACCAGAGACTTCTCAGCCTGGGCGGACGTAATCTGTCCCTGCTGGAAGCCTTCAAGAAGGCGGATGATGTCCTGTATCAGGCGGTCAAGGGTATATCCGATCTCATTCTGGTTCCGGGCCTGATTAATCTGGACTTTGCTGATGTCCGCAGTGTCATGAGTAACATGGGCATGGCCATTATGGGAACCGGTGTGGCCAGCGGTGAAAACAGAGCTGTGGAAGCGGCTCAGAGAGCCATTTCCTCGCCTCTTCTGGAAGACAATACCATTCAGGGCGCGCACGGCATTCTGCTCAATATCACCGGCGGTTCGGACATGAGCTTATATGAAGTGAACGAAGCTTCATCCCTGATTCAGGAAGAAGCCGATGAAGACGCCAATATCATATTTGGCACGGTCATTGATCCGAATATGGAAGATGAAATCCGCATTACCGTTATTGCCACCGGTTTTGATGATTTTTCCCGAAAGAAAAACGAATCCATCGGCAATGTCACGCGTTTCCGCGGGCTTGGTTCCAGGGAAGATCTGTCCACGCCAACCTTTATCCGTCGAGAAAGAAAATTGAACACCGGGGAAGTGGCCGTTGTCGGCCTCGGGGACGAAAACGAACATATGGATATACAGATTCCGACATTTTTAAGACGTCAGGCTGACTGATCAGCGTTAAGCGTTCATGTTTGGCTCCATGGTTCAAAAGTGACAGGGGCACTTACAGCATATAGGTCATCATACAGCCATGGATTGGAAGCTGAAAAAAGTTTATGCCGGTGTTCTGGAGAAAGAGACCGGCCATGTAAAAAAAATTTGGGGAGAATATAATACGGTTTGCCTTGCCTATCCCAATCATTACCGGACCGGCATGGCCAATCTGGGTTTCCAAACAATTTACAAGATATTTAATGTTCAACCTTCCTTTCTTTGTGAGAGGGTATTCCTGCCCGTTTCCGGGAACGAGGCCAGATTCGTTTCCGGAGCGGCAGGAATCTTCAGCCTGGAAAATCAAAAACCCGTCAACGAATTTGATATTTTGGCTTTTTCCGTTTCTTTTGAAAACGATTATCCCCATATTTTCCAAATGATGGATATGGCCGGTATCCCTCTGCTGGCGAAGGATCGTTCCGAAAAACATCCCCTGGTGATCGGTGGCGGCATCGCTCTCACGCTGAATCCGGAGCCGCTGGCAGATTTCTTTGATCTCTTTATTCTGGGCGAAGCGGAGGAAGTGTTGCCGCAGTTTTGCAGCGCATTTGAGGAAGCGCGCCGTCTTGGTCAGGCGCGTCAGGAATTCTTGAGGTTCGCGCAAAAAAATCTAGACAATATTTATGTCCCTGATCTCTACGAAGTCCATTATTCTGCAGAAAGTAAAATCAAGTCTGTCAAACCGCGGGAAGCGGGACTGCCCGAAAAAATTAACATACAGCGTGTGCGTGATCTCGATACTTTTTGCACCGAGGAAGTGATCAGTGGGCCTCAGACCGAAATGGAAGACATGTTTCTGGTGGAGGTGAACAGAGGCTGTGCCAGAAGTTGCCGCTTTTGCGCGGCCAGTTTTGTATATCATCCGGTGCGTTTTCGCAGTCGCCCGGAGATTTTAAAATCCATTGACCGGGGTCTGCAACGAAAGAAGAAGATCGGTTTGATTGGAACGGCCGTATCCGATCATCCCGAGTTGGTTCCAGTTTGCGAATATATTATCGGACAAAAAGCTCAGGCCGGTCTCGGGTCCCTGCGTATCGATCAGATCAATGAAAAAATGGTCGATTTGATCAAGGAAGGCGGCATTGAAACGGTTGCGCTGGCACCGGAAGCGGGCAGCCAGAGATTACGCGATGTTTTGCACAAAGGCATATCAGAAGCCGATATCCTAAATGCCGTGGAATTGCTCGCGGGAAAAGATGTTTCTAATTTAAGGCTTTATTTTATGATCGGGCTTCCCAAAGAAGAAGAACAGGATATAGACGCCATCATTGAACTGACTAAAAAAATTCAGCACCATATCCGTAATAAATATGCGGGGAAGAAAAAGTTCCGCAGAATTATCCTGAGCATCAATCAGTTTATCCCCAAACCATCAACGCCTTTTCAGTGGTGCCCTCTGGAAGATGTCAGCATGGCCGGGAAGAAAATGAAAAAGATTGAAAACGCATTCCGCAAAGACAAGCAGATCAAAGTCATCCACGATGTTCCCAAATGGAATTATATTCAGGCGCTGCTTTCCCTGGGTGACCGTCGTGTGGGAGAAATTCTACTGGTCGTGCACCGCCTGGAAGGCAACTGGTCGCGCGCGCTCAAAGAGGTCAATATCAATCCGGATTTTTATGTTTACCGTCCCAAGGCATTTGATGAAGTGCTGCCCTGGGATATCATCCGTTTGGGCGTTGCTAAAAAAGCGCTCGTTGCAGAATACCGAAAAGCCATGCAGGAATAAAAATAAATTAACCGATGAACGATTCGGCTTGTGATGCTAAATTTCAGTGGACAATATCGATACACCGTTATTATAATGTAACAAAAAGGATCACCGGACAAAGAAATGGAAAGCACAATTGCCCAAGCGATTCAATTAAAATACCAGCCTGTGGGGCTTTTGTGGTCTGATGAAAAACCGGCGGACGCCATGCAGTTTTCTGAGGGCAAGTGGGGCTGCGTGATGTGGCTGGCTGTGCATGCGGCCAAGGGCAAAGCAGCGGCAGCCGATAAAAGCACTTTCGGTTGTATCGGCGGTGGTGTGGGTTTAGGCTTTGGTGAACAGTATAAGAATTTCCCCGGCGGTGAAGAAGGTTTCTGTCACTTTCTTTCCACCGGAAATGCCAGACGCCAGGGTGGAAACGAAATTGCCGAAAAGATAAAACCTTTCATGACCAAAGAAAGCTTCGATAATTTTCTGCATGGCGAACGCTATATCCAAACGCCTGAGCTTGTGGAAAAATTTATCACGAATCTGCCGATGATGGCCATTCCCGTAAAATATGTTGTTTTCCGTCCGTTGTCCGACATTGATTTGTCCGGGGAAAAACCGCAGACGGTCATTTTTTTTGTCAATCCTGATCAACTTTCCGCTTTAACCGTCCTGGCCAATTACGGACGGGACCATAATGAAAATGTCATCATTCCTTATGCCGCCGGCTGCCAGACGATTGGCATTTATCCCTATCGCGAAGCAAAATCCGCAAAGCCGCGCGCGGTCGTCGGCTTGACCGATCTTTCCGCCCGTGTTTATGTGCGCAAGCAGTTGAACGATCCTCATCTGATGACCTTTGCCGTTCCTTTCTCGCTCTTTGAAGAAATGGAAAAAAATGTTCCCGGATCTTTTCTGGAACGCCATACCTGGCAGAGCCTGTTATCAGACACTTAAGTCCGGTCCTTTCATTCCGAAATTTTTACAATTTAATTGCCAGCCTTCATCAGGTGTGCTAGTTTGCTGCCTGTCAAAATAATATTGAAATCAATAAAATATCAATGACATCGAAATGAAATCAAAAAAAATCAACCCGGCCCGATATCTGGAAAGCTTGAACATTCATAAAATGCGTTTTGGTCTCCAATCCGTGACTGAACTTTTATCAAGGCTGAACAATCCACAAAAGTCGTACAAAACAATTATTATTGGTGGTACCAACGGCAAAGGTTCTACCGCGGCAATGATCGCGTCCATCCTGCACAGTGCCGGTTACCGGGTTGGCTTATACACGTCGCCGCATCTCGTGGATGTGCGGGAGAGGGTTGTCATCAACGGAAGAAAAATTTCACGGAAGGATTTTTACCAAACGATTGAATTTGTAAAACACAAGATTCAGAAGCCGGTCACGTACTTTGAATTTCTCACTGCCGTGGCATTTGTTTATTTTCACGAAAAGAACGTTGACATTGCCGTCCTGGAAGTCGGTCTGGGCGGCCGGCTGGATGCGACCAACGTGTGCACACCGCTGGTTTCAGTCATCACCAATATTGATTTTGATCACACGGCCTATCTGGGCGGAACGCTGGAAGCAATCGCTGGGGAGAAAGCGGGCATTATCAAACGAAAAGGGATTTGTCTGACCGCGGCAAAACAAAAGGTAGTGCTGAACGTCTTCCAGGACGTCTGTCGGCGCCGTCAGGCGAGGCTTTATGATCTGGGGCGAGATATAAAAATTAAAAAACAAGAAGATGGTTTCTTTACGTACGATGGATTGCATCGTCATTTAAAGAATTTGAAGATTCCGCTGCTGGGGGAGCATCAGGCGAGCAATGCCGCGCTGGCTCTGGCAACGATAGAGATTTGTGAAGAAAAAGGGTTGGATATTCATGATACGGCAATGCGCAGAGGGCTGAACAATACGCGTTGGGAAGCGCGTCTCGAGGTGCTGTATGAAAAGCCTCTTTTCCTTCTCGATGGCGCGCATAATCCGGCCGGAATCAATTCTTTGTGCCGCTTTCTGAAAAAAGATTTCTCCTGCCGCCGCTTGATTTTTATTTTCGGCGCTCTGGCGGATAAGGATTTTTCGAGTATGCTGAAAAAGATAGCGTCTTGTGCTCACACCATCATTTTGACACCGTTAAAAACAGAACGGGCAGCTCCCGTGAATGAAATGAGCGCCTTCCTTGTCAAAATCGGCTGCACGCCGGTCATTGCTGAAAACGTTACTCAGGCCCTGGAAAAGGCCTTTGCGCTGGCAGGTCAAAACGATTTGATTTGCGCTGCCGGTTCGTTTTATCTGGCGGGAGAAACAAAACAGGCGTTTCCTAAACTTGCTGTCTGTGATAATAAAAATCACGATAAAATTACTCATCAAAGGTAGAGAAATAGCGTGAGTAGGCGACATCGACGCAAAACAGAAAAAGAAAAAAGAAACTCTGCGGCAGTCGCTGCTTATTTAAAAATCTTTTTTCTGGCTCTGACCATGATGATTTCAGGTCTCCAGGCTGCTTCTGCGCAAACATCGGTTCAGGATAATTCTGTGCAGATTGAAGCCGACAGGATGGATTACGACAGCGTCCGCGAAGTCTATCACGCAAAAGGCAAGGTAAAAATAATATACAGCGGCGCGGCTCTGGCCGCAGATGATGTGGAACTGGATAATAAAAACAATGTGGCTACCGCTCAGGGGAACGCGTTTCTGAAAATGGAAGAAGACACCGTGCGCGGAGAAAAAATCATTTACAACTTTGAAGATAAAACCGGCGCCGCTTACCAGGCCGACGCTTTTTATGCGAGAAATCATTTTTATGTCCGCGGCGATAAAATCGAAAAGACCGGTGAGAATACCTATTCTATTTTACAACCGTGTGCCACAACCTGTGATGGCGACAAGCCGGACTGGCAGATTGCCGGCCGTGAAATGAAGGTGACCCTTGAGGGTTATGGGTTGATGAAAGACGCCCGCTTTCTCGCCAGAGGATTTCCCGTGCTCTACACCCCGTATCTTCCGTTTCCCGCAAAAACAAAACGACAGACGGGATTGCTTCTTCCGTATTTCGCTTATTCCAGGGACAAGGATGGCATGGATATCGAACTGCCTTTCTTCTGGGCGATTTCACCGCAGATGGACGCCACTTTTTATCAGCGTTACATCGAAAAAAGAGGATTTAAGGAAGGCATGGAATTCAGATATTATCTGGGGACAAAATCGGTCGGGCTGTTTTATGGCGATTACATCGAAGATACAATGGATGTTACTGAAATCAAAGATTCTGCAACCCGTCGGGACTGGCAGGGAGCGCACCGGCGTTGGTCTTATTATTTCACTCATCAAACAGATTTTGATTCCCGGTTTTATGTCAGAACCGATCTGAAGAAAGTATCCGATCAATGGTATTTTAAAGATTTTTCCGCTCACAATTTTTATCGTGAAAATTATGCCGATTCCGCGGACGACCCTTTTCAGAATGTGTCCTTCAGGGGTGACAAGTCTCTGCGTTATCTGGAATCAACCGCGCGTGTTTACAAGGGCTGGTCAAACATCAACCTGACAGGATTAATCAACTACACCGAGGATTTTGCCGCTGCCGACAATGAACATACTTTCCAGAAATATCCGGAAATGGTTTTGTCAGGCGTTAGGCAACCGTTATTCAGAACACCTTTATTTTATGAATTCACCGGCGTTTATGATTATTTATACAGCGGGGAAGGAGAGCAGGGACATTTTGTGGACTTGACACCGATCCTTTCCTGGCCTGTTGATATATTCGGGTATCTGAAACTAACGCCGCAGTTTGCTTTGAAAGAAACTCTCTGGAGTCGTGATGATCATCAAAGAGACGCGCGGGATAAAAATGATGACCGGATGACTTATAACGCATCCGTATCTTTGAGCAGCCAGCTCTCCCGCGTCTTTGATGTCCAGGGAGATCGCTGGGAAAAGATCAGACACGAAATCAAACCGGAGCTCATTTATGCTTATGTTCCCAACGTTTCCACAGATGAAGTCCCCGGATACTATCTGCCTGTTTCTGCTCCTTTTGTATTTCCGATCACACCGCTGTCCAGTCACCCGCTGAATGAGCAAAGCGCCCTTGCCTGGGCCCTGACCAATACTCTGACGGCCCGTCTCAAAGACAAGGACGGCGCGCACAGCTATCTGGAATTTCTGCGGCTGAAGTTATTTCAGATGTACGATATCCACGAAGCCGGCAGAGACGTGGAGGAAAATGATGTCAAAAGAAAACCCTTCTCTGATCTGGGAATTGAACTGGATATCTCTCCTTCTAAATATTTTTCTTTGAAAGCACGCAGTAGATACAATTTCTATGACAGCTGGAAGCAAAATAATCTTGATTTGCGTCTCCGAGACTGGCGGGGCGATTCCATGTCTGTCAGTTACCGGAACACCGCGGACTCTCTTGAAGAAATCCATTTCGGTCTCAAGGCTGTCCTCAGCAGAAATATCGATGCCACGTTTATTTCCAAGTACGATCTCGAGAATTCCCGACGGATTGAAAATTCACTGGGCGTTATTTATCACAAACAATGCTGGAGCCTGGGCATCGATGTGACCGAGACCGATGACGATGTCCGTTTCTCGTTTAGAATATCCCTGACCGGTCTGGGAAAGACGGGCGGCAAATAGCTTTTTCAAGACGGAAGAGGTTTCATTGCTTTGGCGAATATAATTTCAGTCAGGACATTTGCGGGATAACGACCCTCTGAAAATTATTATGGATAATCTTATTCTAGCAGCAACCAGTTTTATCATTGCCGTCTCGTTGATGATGACCGGCAAGAAGGACAAATTGCAGGCGTCATTCGCCGGATTGTGCGCGGCCGTTTTTACTTCTCAGGTGGCCACGACGCTGGGGAATATTTTTTCTTTTGGTTTCCTGACAATCATCCGATACCTGGGACTGCTGACTATCGCGCCGCTGGCGTTCTTGTTTTTCCGTTATCTGACCAGAGAGCGGACATTACTTTCCCAAAGAACATTTTTCGTATTGGTTCTGATCAGTGCCTGCGGCGCTTTTTTCGTTTTTACGCCGCTGGCGCAAACCACGTATTTTTATCCGGTGATCGTGTGCTACATCATGTTTGTCCTGGTCTTATGTTATATTGCGCTGCTGTGGCATGTCACAAAATCGCCTGCCGGAACGGAAAAACGGCGTCTCGGTTATCTTTTGGCGGCCTGTCCCGTCGCCTTGATGGTAAGCCATATTCATTTATTGAATGCTTGGGGATTGAATCTGCCGGTGATCAGCGGGATGGTCATATCGCTGCTGCTTTACTTTACTTTGCTGATTATCGCTTACCCTCAGCTCCAGAAACTGCATGATTTTTTTGCCCGTTCCCTGGTTATTTTGGTCAGCACTGTTACCGGCGCTGTGATTCTCTATTTTGCAGTCGGGTATTTCAACGGCACCCCGCCTTTTTCGGGATTACTGGTCGCCTCTTTTCTGATCGTCATTTCCCTTTCGCCGATGCGAATGATCTTGAGAAAAATATTCAATTACTTCTATCCCGAAAGCCGGGATGTTTTTACGTCGCTGTACGAGTTTGACGAAAAGCTGGAACGGGAAAAAGATCTGATGCTGGCGGAAATGGCGCCTGTTCTGGCTCATGAAATCCGCAATCCGCTGGGTTCCATCAAAGGGGCGGCGCAATATCTGAAAGAGGAAGCGGCCAATGAGGAACAGAGGAATCTCCTGAATGTTATTGTGGAAGGGACCGATAGACTGAACAATGTCGTCAGCAGGTTTCTTGAATATACACGTCCCGATCGGCTGAACCTGAAGCGCCAAAATATTAATGGTATCATTCAAAAAGCCATTGCGCTGATTGCCGCTGACCAGCGGTTGGGAAAAATCAACATTGTCAGGGAACTGGATAAAAATCTGCCCGCGGTGGAAGTGGATGACCAGCAATTGATGCAGGTTATTTTGAATATGGCTTTGAACGCCATAGAATCCATGCCACAAGGCGGAACGTTGACGTTTCGCACATCCGGTCCGGGAGCAGACGCCGAAAGCATGGTAACGCTTTCCATCCGTGATACGGGCCCCGGCATCGGCAAAAGTGATATCAAAAATATATTTAAACCGTTTTTTACAACCAAGGAGAGAGGCGCGGGCCTTGGTCTGGCCATCTGTCAGAAAATCATCAAGGAGCATGGCGGCAGCATCAGCGTGGAATCAACTCCTTCCAGTGGCACAGAATTTCTTATCAGGATTAAAACGGTCGAATAAAGTCCGGAAGCAGGGCATTGCCGCTTGATTTAAAATCGAAAGCGTAATAATCACAAGGCATGAAAAAGATTTTAATTGTTGATGACGAACTGAATATGCGGCTGGTTTTATCTGCCATGCTGAAAAAGGAAGGCTTTGAAGTTTCTTCAGCGGCCAACGGAAGAGAAGCTTTACAGATTCTGCAATCAGCAGGCATCGCCGTCGTCATCACCGATTTAAAAATGCCTGATATCGACGGGATGACGCTGCTGACCCGTATCTCCGAGCAGTATCCGGGAATTCCCGTCATTATGATCACTGCGCACGGCACCATCGCCACGGCTGTGGAGGCATTGAAAAAAGGCGCGTTTGATTACATAACGAAACCTTTTGATCTGGATGATTTGAAAAACATCATCGCCAAAGCCGTCAAAACGAGAGCTTTGAAGGAAAACGAATTATCCATTCCGCCGTCAGAGATTGAGCGCATTGGCATGATTGGAACAAGTCCCAAAACGATGGAAATCTTCGACGCCATTAAACGGGTCGCGCCGACAACCACAACCGTTATGATCACCGGTGAAACAGGCACAGGCAAGGAGCTGGTAGCCGATGCCATTCACTACAACTCTCCGCGCAGAGACAGCCCCCTGATTAAAATCAACTGCGCCGCGATTGCCGAAACATTAATGGAGAGTGAGCTCTTCGGTTATGAGAAAGGCGCCTTCACCGGAGCCGCGGTGACCAAACCGGGTAAATTTGAACTGGCGCACAAGGGGACTCTTTTTCTAGATGAAGTGGCAGAGATTCCGCGCGAGATGCAGGTCAAACTGCTGCGTGTTTTGCAGGAACGTGAATTTGAACGGGTTGGCGGATTAAGAACAATCAAGGTGGATGTCCGCATTATCGCGGCCACCAACCGAAACCTTGCCCGTGAAGTAAAGGCAGGGAACTTTCGCGAAGATTTGTATTATCGCCTCAACATCTTCCCCATCAACATTCCGTCATTACGGGAAAGAAAGGAAGACATTCTTCCTCTGGTCGGTTATTTTCTGGACAAGTTTAACAGGAAACTGGGGCTGTCCGTTGGCATAGAAAGTGGCGTGCAGGAAATGCTTCTGCGCCATGAATGGCCGGGCAATATCCGGGAACTGGAGAATCTTATCGAACGCATGATATTAATGGCGAAACATAACCGGATTACCGAAAAGGAAATTCCACTTGAACTTAAAGAAGCGGTCAACCAGAATGCTTCTGTGTCGGCCGATGATGTTGAAAAGCCTTTTAAAGAGCATCTGCGTGACCAGGTGGGGAATGTGGAAAGGCAGATGATTGTCCAATGCCTGGATGAAACCGGCGGCAATGTAACTCAGGCCGCCAAAAAAATGGGCATCAGCCGCAAGGGATTGCAGTTGAAAATGATCAAATATCATTTACGCAAAGACGCAAAATAGAATAATACGTATCCATATGGTTAAAGGAGAATCAAAAAATGAATTTCAAAATGGGGCTGATTGCAATTCTGGTATTTTTTGCCCTGATCTTTGTGGCTCAAAACATCGATGTGGTGACGATGAAATTTCTGTTTTGGGAGATTTCGATGTCGCGCGCGGTGCTGCTTTTTTTCTCTCTGCTGACAGGCTTCATTATCGGCTGGCTTCTGCACAGCTATCTGTCCTATCGTAAAGACAAAAGAGAATTTGCCAATTTCAAGCCCTGAGCGTAGTCTGGATATAACGCCCTACATACACCAGCGGTTATTTCTTGAGCACGCTTCCGGCAGGGGTCAAATTCCTTAATCCATCATAAATGTAGAGGACGGCCTGAACGTAAACGTCGCTGTGATTGTAGGCAAAGACGGCTTTGTATTTACTGTCGTAATCGTTAATGTTTTTTCCGTCCAGTTTATTGCTATACAGGTAGTTTTCCACGCTGAAGATTGTATCTTCTATGGAAAACGGATCGATGTCGCTACTGATGCCGTTGGAATCGATGAAAAACGCCAGCAGCGAAGAGGGAATAAATTGTCCCCAGCCGATTGCGCCGGCATAAGAACCGGTGAAATACTGCGTCGGTCGACCGGTTTGCGTGGAAAATTTATAAAGCGCCGTGATTTCACGAACGGCAAAATTTTTCCGGTTTGTAAAGATATATTGTGAAACCAGAGCATTAAACGCATAGAAACTGCCGCGCTGGCGATAATCAGCGAAATTGGTTTCAATGCCGATAATCGCGGCAATCAACTCCTTGTGTATCCCGTGTTTTGCTTCAGCCTTTTTCAGAATGTCCAGATGATCTTGAAGGAAAGTTTTCCCTTTTTCTATCTTTGCATCGACCCCCAGGCGGTTGAAATACCATGATGCATCGAACTTTTTATCATGATCGATTTGTTTTTCCGCTGCTTTCTGAAAGTATTGATCGATGTTCGAATAAAGCTGAAAACTTTCGTGTTTGATTTGCGCGTCAAGCCATTCTCCGGCGACTCCGTTCATGATCAGTGCCTGTTTCAGCTCTTCAATCTTTGCGGCGGTATCGGAACCGGCGTCGGGTGCTTTCGTGATTACCGGCAACGTTTCTTCGCAGCAGGCTTTGGGAACTTCAATTTTTTGAAGCTGTTTTTGTTCTGCCGCGCAGGCGGTCAAAAGAAGCAAGACGGGTACGGCCATCAGCCAATATCGCAATATTATTTTTTCCGATTGATGTCTGAAAATCCTACGTGCTCCTTTTAAGATAATCAAATCCTGACACGGAATCATGGATGTGTCTTTATTATAATTTTAATCGATATTGTCAAATCATTTTGCGTCTTTTGACACCAGGGTCAAAAAGGTAACGTCTTGTAAACGAATGAAAGTTCATGTATAAAATTCTAAATTATGTTTATCCGGAATCAACAATGCATTTGAAAGACGTCACTTTTTATCCGAAAAAATATCCCGTGACAGATTGCTATCCTTTCAATCTTACGCTCTTTCACGAAACGAAACGATTAACGTTTGATGTACCGGTGACGTTGTTCGTCGGCGAAAATGGTACCGGCAAATCAACGCTGCTTGAAGCACTGGCTGCCGCCTGCGATATTCATATCTGGCGTGATACACAAAGAAGCAGACCGGATTGTAATCCTTATGAGGATAAGTTTTTCCGGTACCTGTCCATTCGCTGGTCGGATGGCGCGGTCCCGGGTTCATTTTTCGGTTCAAAAGTTTTTCAGTACTTTGCCGAGCTCCTGGATGCATGGGCGGTGGCTGATCGGGGCCAGTTGAATTACTTCGGGGGACAATCTCTGACCACGCAGTCACACGGACAGTCTCTGATGTCATTTTTTCGGAGTCGCTACCGGGTCAAAGGATTATATCTCCTGGATGAGCCGGAAACCGCCCTGTCACCGCGCTCACAGATCGAGCTGCTTCAAATTCTGGAGGAGATGACCGCTGACGATCATGCGCAATTCATTATTGCCACGCACTCACCACTGCTGCTGGCCTGTCCGCGGGCGGTAATCTATACCTTTGACAAATCTCCCATCCAAAGGATTCGGTACGAGGAAACCGACCATTTCGTCGTTTATAAGGATTTCATGAATAACAGGAGCAAATATCTGCAACACAACAAAAAATAAATCGAGGTTACATTATGCTTACCAAACAGGATATCATTGATGAAGCAACAAGGCTTCAATTTGCCGATATCGGTTTTACGACGGTTGAACCGTTTGCATCGCAGAGAGATTACCTGGCGAAGAGTCAGGAGGCCTATGGCTGGGCGGAGGCCGTCGGGTTGGGGTTGATTGCCGGTACGGATCCGAGAAACATTCTGGCCGGTGCGAAATCCATCATTGTTGTTCTGGAATCCTATTTCGAAAAATCTTTTCCCCCGCACATGGAGCGTCATTTCGGCCGCTGTTATTTGGATGATGACCGGGTGACCAAAGACGGTCTGGCGCTGAAAATCAAGGCTCTCCGGAATTTTTTAAGAGACCATGGCATTGATTCCAAAGTTCCTTTTAACCTGCCGCACCGTTTATCCGCCGCCCGCGCCGGCTTGGGAACATTCGGCAAAAATTGTCTTTTTTATGCGCGACGTGTCGCCGGTCAAAGTTCATTTGTCTTTCCCATTGCTCTTGTCATTGATCATGAATTCCCTGAGGATGAACCCACCATAGCCATCGGTTGTCCCGACTGGTGCCGCAACGCCTGTGTGGCGGCATGTCCCACCCGCGCCCTCAAGGGAGATGGAAAGATCGATCCCCGTCGCTGCATTTCTTTTTTAACCTATTACGGCGAAGGGCTGACGCCGCCGGAGCTTCGTGAACCCATGGGACTGAATGTGTACGGGTGTGATCGTTGTCAGAATGTCTGCCCCCGTAATGTTCCGTGGCTGACGACAGACAAGCAACAGAATCCGCGTGTGCTCAACAAAGCCGCCGATTTCCGACTTTCCCGGCTGCTGCACATGGATCAGAATTATTTTCTGCAGAAAATCTGGCCGCACATGTTTTACATGTCGGCTGACGATCTCTGGCGCTGGAAGATGAATGTGGCCCGCGCGATGGGCAACAGCCGCCATCCTGATCATGTTGCCGATCTTGTTCGGGCCTTTGGAGAAAATTCTGATGAGCGTGTCCGGTGCATGATTGCCTGGGCGCTGGGACGCATCGGCACCCGGGAGGCGACAGTCGCATTGAAAAATTTTTATGCTGTTGCTGATGGAATCGTCAAAGATGAAATCACACAGGCGATGATATCAACCGGGGAGAAACGCTAAATGATGGTTATTCTTCGATGGTGATATCAATAATTTCAAAGTTACGTGTGCCGCCCGGTGTTTTCACGCTTATTTCACTGCCGACCTTTTTGCCGATCAGGGCTCTGCCGATGGGCGAGGTCACGGAAATCTTATTCTGATTAATATCCGATTCATAGGGACCGAGCAGTTGATATGTTATTTTCTCACCGCAGTCGCTATCTGCCAGACTTACATAACAGCCGAAGACTACCTTGCTGGTATTCAATCCTTTTAAATTGATAATGTTGGACGTCGCGAGTTGATGTTCCAGTTCCTGCATTTTACCGTATAGAAAAGATTGTCTTTCTTTTGCGGCGGTGTATTCGGCATTTTCAGAAATATCGCCGTGAGCGCGCGCGACTTCAATATCACGAACATTTTCAGGGATGGAGACGTTCTTAATCGTGTCCAGATCCTTTTTTAATTTTTCAAAACCTGCTTTGGTAATAGGTACTTTTTCCATGATAACTCCGGCTTATTTTTCTATTCCTGACGTAATTTGCACAAACAACGGGCAGGATCAATACGGGAATTTTGTTTATTAGAGAATATTTGGCCTGTCAAGAAACATTTAATAGCCCGAATCATTCAATTGTGCTATTTACGACACAATGAAGAAGGGCCTCGAAAGGTATGCTGGATAAATACAGTAGAGAAATAAATTACCTGCGTGTTTCCATTACCGACCGGTGCAATTTGCACTGCGTCTATTGCCGTCCCAAAGAAGGTATTTCCCTGCAGGGTCATGAGGATATTTTGCGTTATGAGGAAATTATCCGCGTGGTTGCTCTGGCGGTAAGAATGGGGTTGATTAAGGTGCGGGTTACGGGGGGAGAGCCTCTGGTGCGTCGGGGATGCGTCGAATTTCTCTCCGTTCTGAAAAAACTAGAAGGCTTGAAAGACATCAGTCTCACAACCAACGGCATTCTTTTGGAGGCATTTGCCGGGCAGATTTTTGACGCCGGTGTCCGTCGCATCAATATCAGCCTGGATTCCCTCGATAAAGATAAATATTTTAAAATTACCAACGGTGGAAATCTGGATGCTGTTTTGCGCGGCATCATCCGTGCTGATGAAGTCGGTTTTTTCCCGATAAAAATCAACACCGTTCTCATTAAAGGGTTTAATGATAACGAAGCTCTGGATTTCGCGCGTCTGGCCGCGGAGAAACCTTTCCAGGTTCGTTTTATCGAGCTGATGCCGATGGGCAAGACAAAGCTGGATTATGGCGAAGACTATATACCAGTGTCGGAGTTAATTGAAAAAATTAATCAGCGATACACATTGGAGCCGATAAAGGGCAAGAAAAATAAATCGGACGGTCCGGCCCGAATCTATAAGATAAAAAACGGTTGCGGAGAAATCGGTTTTATCAATCCGGTCAGCGATCATTTCTGTTCAACCTGCAATCGTCTTCGTCTGACGTCCGATGGAAAACTCAGAGCCTGCCTGCTCAATGAATCGGAAGTGGATTTAAAAGAAGCGTTGAGGGAAAATTGCAGCGACGCCGAACTGGAAAAGCTCATCTGGGATGCCGTATTATTAAAACCCAGGAAGCACGATGTCGTTTGCACGGACAACACCCTGAAAAAATGCACACGGATAATGTCGGAAATCGGCGGTTAAAAAAAATATTCGAAACGGTACATTTCTGCAAAAATAATGTATAATCACACCCTCGAGGGCTAAAAGAATCATTGCGGATTTCAGCCTACGGGACGAACGCCCGTAAATGTGTCATCATGGGATTGTGAAAATTTAGCAGGAGCTGATTAAATGTTTCCCGATCATCCATCAACGCGATTGGCGGGCAGGCATTCCGGAATGCCTCGCCGGGATTACATCTTTGCAAGACAGAAAGAACTCGTTTTGGAGCTGGTAAAGCCGCTGCCCCGGGAAAGGCTGCTGGATATCGGTTGCGGCGCCGGCCATAATCTGCAAATCTTTAATGAAAAATGGTGTTCACTAACCGGGGTTGATGCGTCCAGAGCAAAACTGGAAATCGCCCGGCAACGCTACGGCGATCATGCCGAATTTGTTCTGGCCCAATCCGGGGACATTCCCTTCTCTGATAATGAATTTGATATTGTGACCATTATTAATTTTCTCGAAGTTGCCGATAATCCGCGCAAGGTCATCGAAGAAGCCGTCAGGGTTTGTCGCGGCCGGATATTCATCGGCTTTTTAAACAACTATTCTTTTTTTGGAACAAGGCAGGGCTTAAAAGAAAATTTCGGTTTTTCCCTTTCCCGTCCCATGCGTTTTTTCAGCTATCCTGAAATTAAAAGCATGGTGGAAAATATTGCCGGTGAGACGATGATTAAATGGGGCAGTGTCATTTATTTTCCCGCGATTGTTTACGATTTCTTCGAGGAACTTGAAGAAGTTTTTCCTTTAAGAAAAAATCCTTTTGGCGCGTTTGTTGGAATGACTTTTCCCGTCAAATACACCATCCGCACGGTCCAGAGTCCGATTGTCAATACATTTCAATTGAATAACGGATCCCGCAAACCGACTCCGGAAGTTGTGCGTGATATGCTCAAACAGGTACAACAATGATCAGAGAAGCTCTTCTTTACGAAAAACTTGATGGCGGGAAGGTGCATTGCAATCTGTGTGCGCACCGTTGCAGGATTAATCCCGGCAGAAGCGGTATCTGTGGTGTCCGGGAAAACAGGGAAGGCGTTTTGTATTCCCTGGTTTACGGGACGCTGATTGCTGAAAACCTTGACCCTATTGAAAAAAAACCGTTCTTTCATGTTTATCCCGCATCCCAATCGTATTCCATTGCGACGGTGGGCTGCAATTTCCGGTGTGATTTCTGCCAGAACCACGATATTTCGCAAATGCCCGCAGCAACACGCATGATCGCCGGTGAAGATTTCCTTCCGCGTGAAATCGTCACCAAAGCGAAGCAAAGCAGAGCCAGAACCATTGCCTATACCTATACCGAGCCGACGGTCTATTTTGAACTGGCTTTGGATACCGCAACGATCGCTGTTGAAAACGGTTTGCAAAATGTTTTTGTCACCAACGGCTTCATGACGGTCGAGACGATTGAAAAGATAGCGCCATATCTGACCGCTGCCAATGTGGATTTGAAATCCTTTCGCGATGAGTTTTACAATAAATACTGCGGTGCCCGCCTCAATCCTGTTCTGGAGAGTTTGCAGACCATGAAGAAAAAGGGAATCTGGGTGGAGATTACCACGCTGCTGATTCCCGGATTGAATGACAGTGATGAAGAGCTGAAAGACATCGCCCGATTTATTGCCGGTCTGGGCCGGGAGACGCCCTGGCATATCAGCCGCTTTCATCCGCAATACAAAATGCGTAACAGACCGGTAACACCTCTTGATGCTCTGCACCGGGCCGTGCAGATCGGCAGGGAAACCGGTTTGAAATATGTCTACAGCGGTAATGTGCCCGGTGATGACGGCGAGAACACAAGATGTTTTCACTGCGGCAAACTGCTGATCGAACGCTACGGTTTTCGCGTGGGCAGCATGAATCTCCAGGGTAAAAAGTGTTCACATTGCGGGACAGAACTGGAAGGCGTGTTCACGGAAACGCATGTTTAAAATCATGAGGAGAACTTCAACTTATCCGTGCTGAAGAAAGTAAATATCTGGCCGGGCAGACAAAAATTCATTATTTGCATCGTATTAGCTGTTGTCACCCTCGCTGTTTACCGGCAGACGTATCAGTTCGACTTCCTCAAATTTGATGATGAAGTTTATGTTACCGAAAACAGTTATATTCAGTCGGGAATAACCCTGGATGGGTTGCGCTGGGCATTCAGTACCCTTTATGCTGAATTCTGGCATCCGGTCACATGGCTTTCTCTGATGTTTGATTATCAGATTTATGGCCTGAACGCCGGCGGTTATCATCAGACCAACCTTATCCTTCACGTGCTGAGCGCGTTGCTGGTTTTCCTGCTTTTCAACCGAATGACCGGCACCCTCTGGCGCAGCGCTTTTGTCGCCGCTCTGTTCGCACTTCATCCCCTGAGAGTGGAATCGGTTGCCTGGATAGCGGAACGAAAGGATGTTTTAAGTGTTTTCTTTGGAATAGCCAGCCTGTACGCTTACGCTCTTTATACGGAAAGTTTGAAGCTTTCCAGATACGCTCTTTGCTTCATATTATTTGCGCTGTCCCTGATGTCCAAACCAACGATGGTCACCCTGCCTTTTGTCCTGATGCTTCTGGATGTCTGGCCGCTCCAACGCTGGCAGAAAGCAATACAGGCACGCGGGAATAGTTTTGTTGTAGTGAAAGGAATTCTTGGCGAAAAGATACCCTTCATTATCTTATCCATTATTTTCAGTATTCTGACGCTCTGGGCCCAGCAAAAGGGACATATGATTGTTTCACTCGAAAACCTGCCCTTTTCTGTTCGTTTTCAAAATGCTGTTATGTCTTATGTTGCATACCTGGGAAAGATGTTCTGGCCGGTTAACCTGGCTTCTTTTTACCCTTACGAACATTATTTTTCGATGCCGAAAATATTAGCCGCCTGTCTTATGCTGATGATCATTACGATTGCTGTTATTTATTTCCGTCAGAGATGGTCTTTTTTATTTGTGGGTTGGTTTTGGTATCTGGGCACTCTCATCCCTGTAATAGGGCTGGTGAAATCCGCAGACTACGCGATGGCCGATCGCTTTACCTATGTGCCCTTTATCGGTATTGCCATGATGCTTGTCTGGGGGATGCCGCTTTTATTCCCGCGTCAAGACATGCGAAAAAAAATTTTATTTCCAGCAGGAATCGGTGTTCTGGGCATATTCGTCATGCTATCCTGGCAGCAATGCGGTTACTGGAAAAACAGCATAAAGCTATGGAGTCATGCGCTGCAGGCAACAGAAAATAATGCCAAAGCCCATAACAATCTCGGCCGTGCGCTGCGTGCAGAAGGAAAAATAAAGGAAGCTATTGATCACTATGACCATGCTGTCCGGATAGCACCCGACAAGGCAATGGTTTACTTTAACAGAGCTCTGGCCTACGCCAGCCTTGGCCAGCATCAGCGCTCTATAGAGGATTTTAATCTTGCCGTTGATCTCAATCCGAATTTTACGGCTGCCTATAACAACAGGGGGATGGTTTATCTATTGCAGGGTAAAAAATCGCTTGGCTGCCGTGATTTTCTGAAAGCTTGTGAAAGGGGAGATTGTCAATATTTAGAAAACGCTAAACGCAGGGGAATCTGCTATTGAGCCGCGCAGTCTTCCATAGTGTATTTCATCGCCACCATGGATTTGTCAGACAAAGATGGGCAAATGTCCGGAGTTGCTCCGACAAATAAATAGGAATACAACCGATATTTTCTTTTAATGATCTGTGTTACCCCGTTATCGTGTTCAATTGCCGCATTGTTCTGATGCGGCCCGAAAAAGGACACGGATATCTCAATCGAGGGGGGGCAACATGGACCAGACGGTTTCAGAATCACGGAATTCAAGAAAGGCAACAAATGATACCCTGGATGAATCGTCCTCCCCGCGAGTCGCACTGGTGCCGGATGAGTTAACCGACATCATCCATCAGGCGGTCAAGGATAACCGCAGCTACCTGATGGAGCACGAAACCAAAGAAATCCTGGAAGGCATCGGCATCAAGACGACCGGTTTTTTAATTGCCCGTTCTGAAGACGAGGCGTTGGCGTTGAGTGAAAAAATCGGGTTTCCTGCCGTTATGAAAATTGTTTCACCCGATGTCATTCACAAAACGGATGCCGGCGGCGTAAAGCTTAATTTGAACTCTAACGAAGACGTGCTAAGAGCATACCGTGAAATCATCGAAACCTTCAAATACCAGCATATCGAAGGCGTCACGATTCAAAATATGGCCAAACCGGGCATTGAAGCCATCATCGGCGTAACGCGCGACCCCGGTTTTGGCCCGCTCATCATGTTCGGGCTTGGCGGTGTGTTTGTGGAAGTGCTGCGCGACGTTTCCTTCCGGATTTTGCCGATAACGGAAAAGGATGCCGCGGAGATGATCGCGGAAATCCGGGGCGCAGCTATTTTGGAAGGATACCGGGGGCCCGCTGTTGATCGGGAAGCGCTGGGTCAACTGCTTTTAAAAATATCCCGGTTGGTCATTGAAAATCCCGAAATTCAAGAACTTGATCTCAATCCGCTGTTTTTATATCCCGATGGTTATATTGCTGTTGATGCCCGGATGTTTGTCCGTGAACCGTCGCCCGGAGAAAATGTCACGCCGACGGGTCATGAGAGCCTGCACGATTTCTTCTATCCGCAAAGCATCGCGGTCATCGGCGCGTCCGGCGCCAAAGGGAAACTGGGCTATAATGTCTTCTGGAATCTGATCAACCATGATTTCCCCGGCAGGCTCTACCCGGTTAATCCCGGCAAAGATTCCATCAAGGGTGTCAAATCCTACAAATCAATTCTGGATGTCCAGGAGCCGGTGGATATGGCCGTGATTATCGTTCCGGCTAAGGCCGTCGAAGCAGCCATCGTCGATTGCTGCGCGAAAGGGGTCAGGTATGTGGTGATAGAGACTGCGGGATTTGCTGAAACCGGCGAAGACGGGAAACAGGCTCAGGAAAGGATTAAAAAAATCATTCAAGAACACGGGTGCCGTGTGTTGGGTCCTAATTGTTCGGGCGTCATCAACACCCACCATAATATGGTGCAGTCCATCGGGCTGCTTTCCGACTTGAAGAGGGGTAATGTCGGCCTGATTGCGCAGGCCGGAGTTTACGCCGCCGGCATTCTTACAGGATTGAGCCATGTTCTGGATTTCGGCATTGTGGCAACCATCGGCAACAAGATGGACATCAATGAAACGGATATTCTGGAATGCTTGAGCGAAGATGATCATATTTCCGTGATCGCCATGTATATGGAAGACATCAGCAGCGGCAAGCGCTTTGTGGACGTGGCCAGCCGTGCGGCTGTTCGCAAACCCGTTATTGTTTTAAAATCGGGACGGACGGAAGCAGGCAAAAAAGCCGTATCTTCCCATACCGCCTCGCTCGCCGGCAATGACGAAATCAACAGCGCGGTCTTTAAGCAAAGCGGCATTATCCGTGCCAGGGATAATGAACATTTATTCGCTCTGACCCGCGCTTTTTCCAAACAGCCTGTGCCGAAAGGCAACGGCGTTATGGTTATCACTTATACCGGTTCACTGGGCGTTGCCGCAACGGATATGCTTTATCTCTCCGGAATGCGGCTGTCCACGCTGGAGCCGTATTTTCAGAAACGTCTGGATAACATTCTGCCCGATTATGCCCGGTTCGGCAATCCTGTGGACTGTTCATTCTCCATGACTCCCCGGCAGGTGAAAGATCTGATTGAAATCGGCGCGGAAAGCAACGACGTGTATAGCTTTATCGTGATTATTCAGGGCGAGATGCTGAGCGCTTTCGTGGATGTTATGAAGAATCTGGATTATAAGGAAAAGCCCGTTGTCTGCTGCGTGGCCTGCAAGGAATTTATGATCGATGATGTGGTCAGGATGGAGCAGGCCGGAATTCCCGTTTATTCCACGGCGGAGATGGCAGCGGAAGTTCTCAGCAAAATGTATCATTACGGTGTGAGACGCCAGAGCGCTATAGCCGATTCCATCGCCCGTCACCTTACCAAAGATTCACTTTCTGTCGATGACCGGCCCGTGCGCCTCCGCCTGATCACCCCCCGGGATATCGGTCTATGGACGGATTTCGTGAACAATTGTTCGAAAAAGTCTCTGTGGCTCAGGTTCTTATCGCCCTTTTCCGCCACACCGGAGCGGGCTCAGCGTTTTTGCAATCTCGATCCGGAGGAGGAAATCGCCGTTGTCGCTGAGATGAAGGATGGCGATAAATATAAATTTCTCGGTATCGCGCGTTTAATCAAAAACAAACGCTGTGAGGGCGAAGCTGAATACGCCGTGATCATTTCGGATTTCTGGCAAAATAAATCTCTGGGGCATCTGTTGTCCGAACAATGCATCGAACTGGCCAAAAAAGAAGGTTACAAAACGATTCGCGCGGAAACGCTTCAGCAAAATTACTCCATGTTGAGAATTTTCCGGCGCTGCAATTTTGTATTAGACGCCAAAGACGAGAACATGGTTTCCATGGCACTGAAGTTATCGTGATGCATCATCAGGACCGGATGAAGCTATGAACAAATTATCTGCACGTTCATTTCTCAATTCCAGCCCCTGACACGTCTAAAAAATGCCGAAGTGAAAAAGGCTGTCGTGTCGGAATTTGTCCTACCTTGAATTCGGACGGAGACGGATACCATAAACTACCATGGCGTAGTATTGGATAACCGTTTTTCATGGGTGCGTGTGGGGCGTCCGGCATCGGCAATACGTCCCGGCGTTATGGCCGGAAAATCGGATATGCGTATCCGGCTGAAAAGCGGTAATTTATAAATACGGGAGACAAAAATTATGCAAGTACCTATGCTGGTTACACACTTTCTGGATCGGGGCGTTAAACTATACGGCCCCAAGACCTGTATCGTCGATGGAGAAAAGCGATTTACCTACAACCAGTTTAATGAAAGAGTAAACCGGCTTTCCAATGCTCTTATTGCTGAAGGCGTCAAGCAGGGCGACCGTGTTGCCTATATCGGACCCAACGGGCACCGTATCCTCGAGTCTTATTACGGCATCCCTCAAATCGGCGCCATCCTCCTTTGTATCAACATCCGATTAAGCGCGGATGAAATCGCTTTCATCTTGAACCATGCCGGCGCCAAAGTGGTCTGCGTGGACTGGGAGTATGCGAATCTGGTAGCTCCGGTTGTCGACAAACTGGAGACGGTCACGCATTTTATGCTGTTTACCGACGGCCATCGTCCCGATGGCATCGACTGGCCGGACTATGAAGCTCTTTTAAACGAGGCTTCGACAGAAAGGCCCCTCCGGCCTCAGATGGATGAAAACGATATCGCCGAATTGTTCTATACGAGCGGCACGACGTCCAGACCCAAGGGCGTTATGATGACGCACCGCAATATTTACGCGAATGCCATCAATTATATTCATATGCTGAGTGTGACCGATGCCGACACGCAGCTGCACAGTGTGCCGCTGTTTCACGTGAATGGCTGGGGTTCTCCCCATGGTATTACCGGCTCCGGTGCGACTCACGTGATGGTCAGGGAGTTCCGAGCTCAACAGGTGCTTGAGGCCATCCAGAACGAAAAAGTGACGATCGGCGCCATGGTGCCGGCAATGGTCACCACGCTGCTGAATTATCCGAAAGCCGGCCAATATGACACCTCCGCGTGGGACCGGATGATTATCGGCGGAGCACCGGTGCCGATCACCATCCTACGAGAAGCGCAGGAAAAATTCGGCGTCAAATGCTACCAGGCTTATGGAATGACGGAAAGCTGTCCGATGCTGACGCTGTCAACCCTGAAAGACCACATGAAGAAACTGCCGTTTGAAGAGCAGCTTGTCTATCGGGCGAAGACCGGCAAACCTGTCTTCGGCGTCGAGTTGCGGGTGGTTGATGAAGACGGCAGGGACGTGGAGCCCAACGGCGAGGCTGTAGGAGAGATCATCGTCCGCGGCAACAATGTGATGAAGGGGTATTGGAATGATCCGGAGGAAACCTCAAAAATCATCATCGACGGCTGGCTGCACACCGGCGATATCGCCAATATCGACCAGGAGGGCTTCGTTCAGATCGTCGATCGCGGCAAGGACATGATCATCAGCGGCGGTGAGAACGTTGCCTCCGCGGAAGTTGAAATGGCCATCCATAAGTTTCCCGCCGTCATGGAATGTGCCGTGGTCGGTGTTCCCGATCCCAAGTGGGGTGAAGCCGTCAAGGCGCTGGTCGTCCTGAAGCCAAACATGCAGGCTACCGGAAAAGAGATCATTGATCACTGTGCTACGCTGCTGTCCAAGTTCAAGTTACCGCGTACCGTGGATTTTGTGAGCGAACTGCCGAAGACCGGCACCGGCAAGATCCTGAAGCGTGAATTGCGGGCAAGGTACTGGGCGGACCAGGAAAAAAAAATCGGAGGCTAGTCCCGTTAGAAAATTTATCGTTGTTTTCATCCTTTGTTGTTCCTACTCCGGTGGTTTTCGGGAGGCATTTTCCAGAGGACCGCAATAGATGGATCAAGGCGGCTCCGGATAATTATCTTGATTATTCTTTTTAAATCAGTATTACTCTACCTTCATGACATTCCATCATGATCTGTTTAAGGAGTGACAGATGTCTCCAGGTAAAATAACAAAAAAAGAATTGACCAAGCCGATGAAAAATCGCCGGCTGGACTCAGCCGGAACAAAAATGCCTGCGCCTCTCAGGGCATTCGGGGGTGATGTTTACAATCTTCTGGCGCACAGTTCTCAGATCGGTTTTTATATTATGCAGGACGGACATTTTAAATTCATCAACTCACATTTTCGGGATTATACCGGATACACCGAAGAAGAAATGCTCAAGATGAATCCTGCGTCGTTCGTTCTGCCTGAGGACCGTCGCAAGGCGGCTAAAAACGCGGTGATGATGCTCAGGAAGCAACGATTTTCTCCCTATGAATTTCGTATCGTTACCAAAGACGGAAGAATCAAATGGATCATGGAATCAGTGATGTCCATAAAATTCAAGGGCAAACGGGCTATTCTGGGTAATTCCATGGATATTACCGAACGCAAGGAAGCGAGCCGCCGGCTTGAAGAACTGGAAGCGCTGGAATCCTCTATCCTCGACGCAATCCCCCAGGCGGTGGTCGGCTTGCACGAGCGGCGCATTAATTTTGCCAACCACGCCGTCAAGGTCATTTTCGGCTGGCACCGTGAAGAACTGATCGGCAAGAGCATCCGCATGATTTATCGCAATGAGGAAGAATCTGATAAAATTGCTGCTGCCTTTTATTCGACGCTCGAACATCAGCGGACGTATGAAACGGAGTTTCCCTGTCTGCGCAAGGACGGACAGGAAATTTGCTGCCGGATGAAGGCTTCACGCATCGGAGAAAATCTCCGGGAAAAGCGTATCGTGGTCACTTATGAGGATATCACAGCGGAGAAAAAAGCGCAGGATGATCTGGAGCGTTCACGCGAAGAATTGCGGAATTTGTCCATTCACCTTCAATCGGTGCGCGAAGAAGAAAGCACGCGTGTTGCGCGCAAGATTCACGATGAACTCGGACAATCGCTTACCGCCCTGCAGATGGACATGTCCTGGCTTGAAAACCATCTTCCGGCCAATAGTAAAGATATTCGAAAAAAAACGCAAAGCATGTCGAAGCTGGTTGATTCGACCATTGAAAGCGTGCACAACATTACGACAGAACTGCGTCCCAGTCTGCTCGATGATTTGGGGCTGCCGACGGCCATTGAATGGCAGGCAACGGACTTTCAAAAGCGATCCGGCATTCGCTGCCAGGTCCATATCCATTGCCGTAACCAGGCCATCGACAAGGAACTGGCGACGACCATTTTCCGTATTTTTCAGGAAACGCTTACCAATATCGTGAGGCATGCAAAAGCCACGCAATGCAAGGTGAACCTTACGGGAACCGAAACGGAACTTTGTCTGGATGTGACGGACAATGGCATCGGCATCAATCAGTGGCAAATTGACAATCCCCTGTCCTTCGGAATGATCGGCATGCGTGAGCGCGCCCATCTCTGGGGCGGCACGGTTCATGTCCAAAACGCCAAACCTTCCGGAACCAACGTGAGAGTCTTGATACCCATGAACAAAGGAGAAAGCAGGCATGATACGCATATTAGTCGCCGATGACCATGCCGTGGTGCGGCAGGGCGTCATGCAGATTCTGGCGGATGTTCGGGATATGCTGGTGAAAGATGAAGCGCAAACAAGCGCGGAGACGCTGGAGAAGGTTCTTAAATACGAATATGACGTGGTCCTGCTGGATATTTCCATGCCCGGCCGCAGCGGTCTGGAAATTCTGGAGGATATTAAAAACCAGCGTCCAAAGCTGGCCGTATTGATTCTGAGCATGCACCCGGAAGAACAGTACGCGGTGCGCGCCCTTCGTGCCGGCGCCTCCGGTTATCTTACCAAAGCCAGCGCTCCGCAGGAACTCATCGGGGCCATACGCAAGGTGGCACAGGGCGGAAAATACGTCACCGCTTCCCTGGCGGAAAAACTGGCCGACGAACTGGAAGTGAATGCCGAAAAGCTTCCTCACGAACGGCTTTCCAATCGCGAACATCAGGTGATGATCATGCTCGCTTCCGGAAAATCCGTTTCCGATATTGCCGATGAACTCTGTCTGAGCGTGAAGACGATCAGCACTTACCGCACACGCATTATGTCCAAGATGAGCCTGAAAAAAAACGCCGAACTGACACTTTATGCCGTCCATAACAAACTCATCAATTAGCCCTTTTTAACGCAGTCTGTATTTAAAACAGTAAGAAAATGCCGTTTCTCTTTTCAGGAGAAACGGCATTTTGAAAGGAAGGGAATACTATGCGGAGAACAGTTGAGATGTTCTCCGCATAGTGGATGTGTTAGCCAAGTGTCTTTCTATTGTTTACCAAATCATCGACCACCGCCGGATCGGCCAGGGTTGATGTATCGCCGAAATCTTCGAACTTCTTCGCGGCAACGTTTCTCAAAACGCGGCGCATAATCTTGCCGGATCTTGTCTTGGGCAGACCATCCGCCCATTGAATCTGGTCGGGTGACGCAATCGGACCGACAACTTTGCGGACATGGGCGACCAGGGCCTTTTTGAGATCGTCCGTCTTGGCCACATTATTGTTCAGTGTGACATAGGCGAAGATGCCCTGTCCCTTGATGTCGTGGGGGAACCCGACAACCGCCGCTTCCGCAACATCCGGATGAGACGTCAAAGCTGCCTCGACTTCTGCGGTGCCCAGCCGGTGACCGGATACGTTGATCACGTCATCGACACGGCCGGTAATCTTGTAATCGCCGTCGGCATCGCGTTCAGCGCCGTCGCCGGAGAAATAATTGCCGGGGAACTGCGAGAAGTAATTCTCGACAAACCGGCCTTCCTTGTCATCCCACAGACCGCGGGCGATGCCGGGCCAGGAATTTTTAATGCAAAGAGCTCCCGTTCCGGGTCCTTTGATCTCTTTTCCTTCTTCATCAAACAAAGCCGGGACAACACCGAAGAACGGAACCATGGCTTTGGCCGGTTTGATATCAATGGCACCAGGCAGAGGCAGGATCATGTGTCCGCCGGTCTCCGTCTGCCACCAGGTGTCGGAAATCGTGCAATGACCGGCGCCGATCTTATCGTAATACCATTTCCAAGCTTCGGGGTTGAGCGGCTCACCGACCGAACCCAGAACGCGCAGCGAGGAAATATCGTGCGCATCAACCCACTTGTCGCCTTCTTTGGCAATCGAGCGGATCGCCGTCGGAGCGGTGTAGAAGTTGTTGACATTGTATTTTTCCACGACAGCCCAGAACCGGCCGAAGTCCGGATAGTTGGGAACGCCTTCGAAAAGAATACTGGAGTGTCCGTTGCAAAGCGGGCCGTAAACGATGTAACTGTGACCGGTGACCCAGCCGATATCGGCCGTGCACCAGTAAGTATCTTCTTCCCGTACATCAAAAGCCAACTGCTGGGTCATCGACGCATAAAGCAGATAACCGGCCTGGGTATGAACCACACCCTTGGGTTGGCCGGTCGAACCGGAGGTATATAGGATGAACAGGGGATCTTCCGCGTCCATTTCTTCCGGTTTGCAGTACTTGTCCGCTGTGGCCATCAAGGTTTCATACCAGACGTCGCGGCCTTCTTTCATGGTAACTTCCGTGCCGGTGCGTTTCACAACAACCACGGTTTTCACGCCGGGACACTGATCCACAGCCTTGTCGCAGGTGCCTTTCTGAGGGACAGCCTTGGCGCCACGGTAGGTGCCGTCACAGGTAATAACGACTTGCGCGCCGCAGTTATTGATACGGTCTCTTAAGGCTTCCGACGAGAATCCGCCGAAAACGATGGCATGAATAGCGCCGATGCGGGCGCAGGCCAGCATGACGATGGCCAGCTCGGCAATCATGGGCAGAAAGATGGTAACGCGGTCGCCTTTTTTGACGCCCAGACCCTTCAGAACATTGGCGAACTTGTTCACTTCGCGATACATGTCGTAATAGGTGTAAACTTTCCAGTCATTGGGATCGTTGCCTTCGAAAATGATTGCGGCCTTATTTTTCTTGGTGGCCAGATGACGGTCCAGGCAGTTGTAACTGACATTGATCTTGCCGCCTTCAAACCATTTGGAATGAACGTCTTTTGCGTCAAATGACCAGTCCGACACTTTTTTGGGATCAAAGGGTTTAAACCAGGTCAATCTTTCATTGGCCATCTTGGCCCAGAAGGCATTGGGGTCCGTGATCGACTCTTTGTAAAGCTTTTCGTACTCCGCCCGGCTCTTGATATAGGATTTTTCTCTTACCCTGTCGGGAACCGGAAAAACCTTATTGTAAAATTCCTGATCTTTTGCTTCAGCCATATTGTTCTCCTTTATCTAAATTATTTTTTATGCCTTTCGCTTTCGCTGAAAAGAAGCATTTTTTAAATATCAGCCGTTTCTTTCCTCATGGATCTCATTTGAACCTGATCTTTTTTAACTTTTCAGGAGGGGGAGCCCCAGGCTTGGCCTCGTTCCTGTCAGAAAAATGGCCGCACAGTGGGGCGTATTACATGGCTGATGCAATAGACCCCCTGAAAAGCGATTACTGCATATACCTTTTAAAAGGGTTGCGGTATCGGCCTCAGTCTGAATTCAGGGCGAGTCTTTGTCCTACAAAAGTCGGTGTTTGTCTGACAGGTTTTGTGTGTCGGCTAAAATACCGGGATAATCCGTGCTGAATTTTTCGTCGTCTGAAGATTTACCAGAACAACAAAGGGCATCTCATTGGATAATTCCAAAATGCATAAAAAACTTTTTTCGACAATCATTCTTAAAAAAGTTGAATCGCATCCGCATATCCTATTGAAATGGATGTGTCGGCTTGCTTGTCTTTGTTTCGGCTGCGGCCCTTCCATTGACCGTCAAGCATTCGCGGAAAAAAGATCACCGTTTTTTTCTTTTTGATTCGGAGGAATTCTTTTTATTCATGTGATCTCCCGTTTTGAGAACCGGTACCTCCAGATCATTGATGTTCAGGCTGATCGAAAAATGTTTCGATTCCTTTCTGATGCTGTTCAGGATGGTGTCCACAAGAGGGTCGGTGTACTGCGGAAGGTTTTTAGGCTCACCCAGCAGCAGTTTGCGAATACAAAGATGCTCGATGGTTCCCAAAATCATGGAGCGGATGAGAAACGCATCAGTGTCTTCCTTGAAAGTCCCATTGTTTATGCCCTCCCGAATGGCTTCCAGAAGACCATGGGAGGCTTTTCTGACCATATCATAGGCCTTGGTTTTTAAAAAATTTCTGTTGGTTTTCAGCTCCAGCATGACCAGAGAAGCATAGAGCGGATTGCTGTCATAGACGGTCAGATACCCTTGAACAATGCCTCTGATTTTTGCCTCGGGCCCTCTGAGATAGGGAGCCACATATTCCGCTATGCGTATCGGTTCTTCTGTAAATTTTTCAGGAATCGCAAAAAGCAAATCTTCTTTGGTTTTGAAATATTCATACAGAACCGGTGTGGAAACGCCCGCTTTTTTGGCGATATCGGTCATCGTGGCGTCTGCGTAACCCTTTTCTGCAAATACCTGCAAGGCGGAATCAATGAGGTTATCCTTTCTCGCTATCTTGATATCGTGTCTGGCCATAATGCTCCTTTCGTAATGACGAATTTGTTATCTAAATCAGATGACATCAAAAAACAAGCATATTCATCACGCCCTTTTTAAAATGTGCTTCGTGTTCTCATCAGTTATTATTTACGAGAATAGTAATAATATAAATATAAATAACTATCAATAAAAAATACTTGACATAATATTAGTATCAATTAAAATATATTCAAATAAATTAACTGCTAATAATTATAAGCTGAAAAATATTAAAGATACATGAAGGGAGAATGCCATGAGAACCAAAGAGCAATATATTGAAGGCCTGAGGAAGATGAAAAGAAACCTTTATTATAACGGCAGCAGGATTGACCGGGATGATGAGGATCAACTCCCCGCTTTAAATGTCATGGGATTCACTTTTGAGGCTCCGCATATTCCGGAATTTGCGGACTTGTGCACCGCCCAATCGCATTTGACCGGAGAAACTATCAACCGTTTCTGTCATGTTCATCAGAGTCCGGAGGATTTACACAAAAAACAGGATATGACGCGAACGTTATGCCGGACAGGAAAAATGTGCATCCAGCGCTGCATGGGAGTGGACGCCATCAACGGCGTCAATGCGGCGAGTTTCGAAGCGGACAAGCAGAACAACGGCAGCACCGAATATCATAAGAATTTTCTCAAATGGCTGGAAAATTTTCAGCGCAACGATCTGGTCGGCAGTTGCGCCCAGACCGATATGAAGGGGGAACGTCTTAAGAGGCCTGCCGAGCAGACCGATCCCGACATGTATCTGCGGGTCGTGGAAAAAAAGAAAGACGGTATCGTCGTCCGGGGATGCAAGCTGCATATTTCCGAAGCGTCTATTGCCGATGAAATTATCGTTGTTCCCACAAGAATTCTGGGGCCCGATGAACAGCAATATGCTGTATCATTTGCGGTACCGGCCGATTACGATGGCGTTAAACAGGTTGTTCATATTCATAAAATGCACAAGAGAACCCATTTCAAAACCGGGAATCCTGATATCGGATATACCGATTCCTATGTGATTTTCGATGATGTGTTTGTTCCGTGGGAGCGGGTCTTCCTCTGCGGTGAATATGTGCATGGCGGCGCTTTGGCCATGCTTTTTGCTCTGTTTCATCGTCACAGTTATTCAGGCTGCAAGCCGGCCATCGGCGATATGCTGCTGGGGCTCGCTTCCATGGCGGCAAAAATGAACGGGATATCGAAGGCCCATCATGTCCGGGAAATCCTCTCCAAGATCATCATGGTGACCGAACTGGGTTATGCGGCCGGATTTACAGCTTCCGCCAAGGGTAAACCGGAAATTTACGTGCCCGGCATCGGTCAGATGCCATATGGACCCGGCGGCTATATCCCTCATTCCATTTATGCCAACGTGGGCCGTTGCCTCACCGGTGAAGCTGTCTTTGATGAACAGGAAATGCTCTGCAACATAGCGGGCGGTCTGCCATCCACCTTCCCCTATGAAGCCGACCTGGCCAATCCTGACTTGAGGCCGCTTCTGGAAAAATATCTGAAGCGCAATCCCAAGATTCCGATAGCCGATCAGCTGAAGTTCTGGCTGCTGTTTGCGGAAGCCACCTGTTCATCCAATACCGGCTTTCTGTGTTACGGATCCTATCACGGCGGCGGCTCCCCCATCATGGAGCAGATTGCCATCACCATGCAGTATGATACAAAATTGCGCGAGCACCTGGTGAATGCGCTGGCAGGCATAGAAAAACTCGATTACAGTCGTGTCGTGAAGATTTAATTTCAGGCGGCGATAAAACCGCATCAGCCGCTCAAGTATAATAAAAACTTAAGATAAAAAATATTATTATCCGAGGAGGTTTTCTCATGGAATTCAGGATGGACACGTTATGCGGTTTGTTCCACAATCAGGCCCGGCGTTACGGAGATCGTTTTGTCTTCCTTACCGGTCGCTTTGATGCCGAGGGGCGCTTGGACCAGAAATTCAATTCCCGCACTTGGAAGCAGACATGTGAGGAGACCGTTGCTTTGGCCAGAGGCCTGATAACGCTGGGGGTCAAAAAAGGCGACAAGGTTGTCATTTATTCCGAGAGTCGTCCGCGCTGGATCATCGCCGATCAGGCTGTTCAGGCCTGCCAGGCCATCGGTGTTCCCCTGTATCCCACCGTCTCGGAAGAAGAACTGGATTACATGCTGGAAGACAGTGAATCATGCATGGCGATTGTATCCACTCCGGAAAAGGCCAAACTGGTTCTCAAGGTAACAGCAGGCAAAACAAAAATTCCGGTCATCATGATGAGCCCATGGGAGGGAACGGATCAAAAACCGGCAGACGTTTACACGTTTCCGGAAGTTTTTGCCTTGGGCGAATCCAAAGTTAGCAGGGAAACCATCTTTCAGGGAGTGAAAAGTGTTGTTCCCGAAGATGCGGCCTCGATTATTTACACATCCGGCACGACCGGCAAGCAAAAGGGCGTTATTCTCACGCAATCCAACTGGATTCATTCCATGCATCAGTGTTCCGGTTCCGAAATCATGGCGCTGACCGCTCAAAAAGATTTGCATCTGAAAGCGCTGGTTCATTTGCCGCTTTGCCACGTTTACGGCCGGATGAGCGATTATCACACCGCCGGACTGAAAATGGGCGGAGAATTGGTTTTCGCCGAAAGTTATCAGACCATTGCCCGTGATCTGCGCGATGTCCATCCGAATATCATCAACAGCATTCCCCGTTTCTATGAAAAGACCTACGAAATCGTGCAGTCTACGCTCTCCCGCACGAAGAAGCCTTATCGGGCGATCTATAACTGGGCGATGGGGAAGGGTAAAATTTATGTGGATTGCATGGCATCCGGCAAGCGCATGCCGCCTCATCAGTTGATGTTGTTCGGCCTAGCCAACAGTCTGGTTTTTGATCGTCTGAAAAAAGAAATGGCCATGGATCGTCTGGTCATGGCTTGTTCCGGAGGCGGTAAGCTTTCCAAGGATATCTGTGCCTTCTACCGGGCGCTGGGCATCCAGTTGATAGAAGGGTATGGTTTGACGGAAACAACTGCCATCAATAATCTGAATGCGCCGGAAATCATGATGGAGAAAAAGCCCACAGGTTTGTTCAAATTTTTCTACGATAAAATCATGGCGCTGACGTTGTATTTGATGGTGATCCGGCAGTCGCAGGGGAAATCGCCCTATGCCAATCCCATTATGTCGCTGCTGCTTTCGCTTTGCTACAACACGCTCGTTTACCGGTTGCGGGTCAAACCGGGATTTGTCGGTCGTCCCGTTCCCGATACCGAGATGCGCATAGCCGAAGATGGGGAAATCCTCATCAAGGGGCCGCAGGTGTTCAAAGGCTACTGGAAACGCGAAAAAGATACCGCCGAGGCTTTTACGCCGGATGGATTCTTCATGACCGGCGATATCGGTGTTGTTGACGGGGAAGGGTTCCTGCAGATTACCGATCGCAAGAAGGAGCTGTTTGTCACCTCCGGCGGAAAGAACGTGGCTCCGCATCCGATTGAAGTGGCGCTCATTGAAAGGCCTTATATTGATCAAGCCTGTCTGATTGGTGACGGGCGCAAGTATCTGACCGCTTTCATCATTCCGGATTTTGAAAGCCTGAAGCGCTTTGCCAAAGACAAGGGCATCAACTGTTCTTCGCAGAGCCAGCTTGTCGAGCATCCGGATATTCAGGCGCTCATCAGTAAGGAGGTCGATCATGTGAATGCGACGCTGGCGCGTTATGAACAGATTAAATATTACACCATCCTGGATCGCGCCTTCGATGTATCCACCGGTGAACTTACTCCTACCATGAAGATCAAACGCCGCGTCGTCAACGAAAAATATCAAAAACAGATTGAGGAGATGTATAATAAACCAAATCAATAAATCCTCTTCACGGACGTAAAGGAGAAAAAGTATGATCATTGATTGTCATTATCATCATCAATAAATCCTCTTCACGGACGTAAAGGAGAAAAAGTATGATCATTGATTGTCATTATCATCTGGAAGAAAGGGTTTTTACCGTCGAGCGTCTGATCAGCGAAATGCAGAAAGCCGGTATTGACAGGGTTGCGCTCATGGGAAGCATTATCGGGCCATTTGATGAACCGTCCCGCTTTCTCATCGGTATTTTACAGTTCTTACTTGAGAATTCTTTTTCAAGAAATATCGGAAAAGCATTTGTTTCCAATTTTACCGACCATGGCGATGTCAAGATTCTGGGAAAACCGTATCCCCTGGCGACTGATCCGGATAATGAAAAGGTATTTGATGCCGTCGGCAGGCATCCGGATAAGTTTCTTGGCTGGATATTTGTAAACCCCCGTGGCAGGAAAAACCAGATTGAAGAATTTGAGAAATATAAAGACATAAAAGGATTCATTGGTGTCAAGGCGCATACGTTCTGGCATCACTTCGCACCCGTGGAACTTGCTCCGGTTGCCGAAAGGCTGGCCAAAACCGGCAAGCCTCTCCTGATTCATGCGGGTTTTGGTGAAGAAGGCAATTTTGAAGCGCTGCTTAAAAAAGTGCCGGACCTGAAGCTGATACTGGCTCATGCCGGTTTTCCCTATTATTCGGATACGTGGAAAAAGATTAAGCCTTTGAAGAATGTATATATGGATCTTTCTCAAACGACTTATACCAGCGAAAAAGCAACCCGCCAGGCGGTGGAAATGTTTGGTCCGGAAAGACTTTTCTTCGGTACGGACGGTCCTTTCGGTTTTCATACGGCTGATCATCAATATGATTACGGTTTTATCAAGCGCAGGATCGAGGGGATGTTTACCGATGCCGGCGTTAAGAAAAAACTTTTTGGCGAAAGCTTCGCAGATGCTGTCGGATTGAAGTAAAAAATATTATAAAGATTCAGCGAAAACAGCAATAGAGCCTGTTCTCAGCGACACACGTTCTTGCTTTGAGCGCCTTTATCTATGCTGCATTTTCCCGGGTCGCGTGCTTTTTTCGCGTCCGCAATAATTTGTCATCCATATGATAAAGCCAAGATTTTCTTGACATAAAACTACGTTTCTTATACCTCACTCAACAAAAAAAATCTTATTAAAAAAATCAAAATGTTATGAACAGGGTAACAGGAGAAATAGAAAAATGCCCCTAATCGGTAGAGCGGATGGTGAACTTATCAGGGATATTCCCGCATGCAGGCGGATCATTCCATTTCTATTGCCGACTATAAATCAAGCCACTACCTATTTTGAGCTGACAGTAGATCTGACCAGGACGCTGCCGTTCATCGAATCCTTCAACTCGAACAAAGCAAACAAGGCCACGCTTTTCCATTACCTGCTATGGTGCATAGTCAGGACTGTGGATGAATGGCCGCAGATCAATCGTTTCATTGCCGGAAAACGGTTATATCAACGCAGGGGGATATGGATTGCCTTCTCAGCAAAGAAGAGTTTTGAAGAAAACTCCCCGGTGGTAGATATCAAAATGCGGTTCGACCCGAAGATCTCCTTTGCGGAACTGGTCGATTCAGTTTTGGTCGAGATCAGGAAGGGCAAGTCGGAGGAAAAGAGCCGCCTTGACAAACAACTTGCGTTCTACCTGCGCCTTCCCCGCTCGGTGGTTTCGCTCGGAGTGAAGGTCATTCACCTGCTCGATTACTTCGGACTCCTGCCTGCAAAATACATCGAGGAGGATTCCAGGTTTGCGAGTATCTATGTGGTTAATCTCGGAAGCTTCGACATGGATGCAGCCTACCATCATCTGTACGAGTACGGAAATATTCCCATATTCATGACCATCGGGAGAATCAAGCCCGATGTTTACCGGGGAGATGACGGGCAGGTTCAGTTTCGGGATTCGGTCACCATGCGCTTTACCTGTGACGAGCGCGTTGAGGACGGTTTTTACTGCGCATGCGCCTTGAACCATTTGAAATTACTTATGGAAAATCCTGTTTTATGCGAAAAATAAAGCACCGTTTTGTATCAAACGGTGCTTTATGTTCAGTTAAAAAAAGCAAACAGTCCTTCCGGGAATATTCTTTCAGGCACTTGACTACATGGAGCATTCCCGTTCTGTCATCGCTCAGGGAATCTCCCGCGTATATATGAAATTGTCATATTCCAGTTTGCCGCTGTAAAGCTCAAACGATGCGGGCAGGCATCCGCGCCGGACAAAACCGTGATGATCATAAAAGCCGAAATTACTGTTAGCATCTGTATAGACATAGATATTCTTTACACCGTGTCTTTCACAGTACTGTAAATAATTATTCAGTAGTTGTTTCCCCACGTCAAGCCCCTGGTATTGATGATTGACCACGAAGAACTCCAGCTCACCATCAAAACGCATTTTTGTTTCCTTTCGCAAACGGGCATATACCGCCTGTAGATCTTTAAATCCCTTCAAAACTCTTCTTTGCTGTTTTCCGAAAATCAGACACAAGGTGTGATAGACCGCAGGCGGGATGTGAACCCAGTTTTTCATAAAGCCCTTCAATTTGGGAATTTTACCAAAAAGTAAACCAATGGCTTTCCCGTCAAGCTCTGCTACTTGCGTATAGTTTTGTACAATCATGACCGCACGCATGTGCGCTTTCAGCATATGCGTTTTGGTTGAACGGTCAGCGGTATATTTGTCAAAATTCCATGTGCTGTCGATCATTTCCAGTATCCCGGGATAATCCTTTTTTCTCAGCACTCTGTAAATGATATGATTCCTTGCTGTCTCTTTCAACATAGCGTTTATTTTCACCATTCATCTTTGTTTGCGTATAATATGCCGAAGGACTTGCAGGCAAAAGAAATGTTGATGCAAACCTCGATCAAGTGCGTTTTGTCAGGTTATGCAAAAGAAAAACTTGACCGCAGAGCTCGCAATCAATCAGGGACACACGTTCTTGCTTTGGGCGTCTTTATATATTTTGCATTTTCCCAGGTCACATGCTTTCTTCGCATCCGCGCACCCCGGTTCTTTGTTGCCCTGATTTAAATAGGTCAGGCCCCTGTTGGCGTAGGCATCACCAAAGTTCTGTTTCAAACTGATGGCTTTATTAAAGTCTTCAATGGCCGGCTGATACTTGCCGAGATAATAATAAGCGGCTCCTCTGTTGTTGTAGGCATCGGCATAATCTTTTTTCAAACTGATCGCCTTGTTATAATCCTCGATGGCAAGATCGTGCTGCTTGAGGCTGTGGTATGCGCTGCCTCTGTTGTTATACATGACGGCATTCTTCGGCTGTTTTTTTATGGCCTTACTCAGATTTTCGATGGTCATCATCGGATTGATATGCTTATCCTGAACCGGTGATGCTTTGTCCTGATCACCCGTCTTCATCGGATCAACATTTTTTTCTCCTTTCGCGGAGACTTTACCTTGATCAATATTACCGGCGGTTGTTTTTTCCTTTTCCGAACAGGAACAAACCAGGGCCAAAGCCATAAAAATAAGAATAATCGTTTTACGCATAACACTCCTTTACCATGAATAAATAATTTTAAATTTTGTTTTCCATATCATAACATTTAAGGAAATTAAATATTTTGTTATGAAAAAAACCTGATGAAATTCAGTAAACTCGACCATCTGATAGAGAAACTTTGACGATATCTACCTTGCACCGTGGAGAAGTTCGTCACCCAGTTTCGCCTGTTTGGCCTGCAATGTTTTTTCCTGCAGAGCGCCAAGGACATTAATGTCCGTTTGCAAAACATTGTAACGTTCCCTGGTTTTAATTTCCCATTTTGAGATGGCGGCAGTTATTTTTGTCTGAAAACCGGCGGCCAGTTCTTTGAAGGTTACAATCAGCGGTAAGGCGGCGTTATCGTTCTCGTCCATTTTTTTGGCTGCCTCGCGGACGATGGCGCGCATCGTTTCCAACAGCGAATCCAGCGCGCCCACTTCGCTTTGCAACGCCTTGTCTTTATGAATATTACGCCGGTCGCTTTCCATGATCAAATCCATCAGCTCCGCGCCCATTCCTCCGGCTGCCGCACCCATCAGAACGATGTTTTCCGCATCGCTGAAGGGCATGACGATATTCGTGTAAGCAGTGTCCTTTTCTCCGAGCATTGCCGAAGCCGGCACGCGGCAGTCATTTAATTTAATCCCGCCATGGAGGGCCGGTTTGAGAAAATCGAACTTCAACCGCGGTTTGATGGTCGCCCCGTCATCCTGGCCTGACACGAGAAACGCGCTGAATTTCTTTTGCTGTTCTGCTTCACCGGTTATCGCGATGACGATGAACAGGCCGGCAATCGGCGCGTTGGTCAGATAGGTTTTCTCTCCGTTAAGGATGTAGTGACTGCCTTCGGAAATGGCTGTGGAGGTCAGCAACTTGGGGCGCGCGCCGTGCTTTGGTTCGGAAACGGCAAAGGATGCGATCAGTTTTCCTTCTGCCATCAGCGGCAGGTACTGGTGACGCTGTTTTTCATTGCCGTAAATGGAAATGACACGATTGGCGATAATCTGCTGATAAAGCCAGGAAAGCGCCAGTCCCATATTATAACCGCTGCGGACAAAAACTTCTCCCGCTCCGGCCAACTGCGTCAGACCGCCGCCGCTGCCGCCGTATTGCGGTGCGATTCCGATCTTAAAAAATCCCGCTTCGCCCATTTTTTTCCAAAGGTCATGTGGAAAGTCCTGCAGGGTCTGTAAATCGGTGCGGGGCATGACATGCTCAATGGCAAAACGGGAAATCCAACTGAAAGATTGTTCCGGTGTTGTAGTCATTTATAAAACCAGCTCCTCGATGAATGTAAATAATTGGTTGACGTTGCGGCACTGACGCACCTCGTGGCAATGCGGCATGAAAGATCTGATTTCGCTGTCGCCGGAGCCCCAGAGATTTTCCTGCTCGGGATTCAGCCAGATCACGCGCCGGCAGCGTTCGCGCATCTGCCCGAGAATCGCGTCTTCGGGATTCATATAATTCGTGCGTCCGTCGCCGACAATAATCAGCGTCGTTTTTTTGGTTAAAAGTTCCATGTAATCTCTTTTAAAATTGCGAAGGGTTTCGCCGTAATCGGTGGAAGCGTTAAAGTTGATGTCCGGACTCGCCAGGACCGTACGAATCGCCTCGTTGATTTCATTTTCTTCAAAGATAGGCGTCACTTCGTGAAGATGATCAATAAAGACAAAACTGTTGACCTTGTCGAAACAATCCTGCAGGGAATAAAGCAGATTCAGCATGAAGCGTGCCGCCGCCCAGACGGAACCGGATACGTCGCACAGGGTGACAATGCGGCTTTTCCGCTTGGCGCGATGACGATATTTTACTTCCACAGGCACACCGTTGTATTTCGCTGAAGCGCGAAGAGTTTTTTTAACGTCAATGCTGCCTCTGTTGCGGACGGCATAGCGGCGGCTGACGATGTTTTTCAATTTGTGCACCAGTTTATCAATGGTGTCGCGCATTTCTTCGATTTCTTCGCGGGAAAATGAAGAAAATGATTTTTCTCCCAGCCCCCTCATTCGTTGCTCTTCCGTTTTTGTTTTCCGGGTGCCGGTTCCCAACTGATCGGGTTCGTAGACGAGCATGGAGCGGGCGGTATTGACGCGTTCTTCGAAATGATCGGCAAGCTCCCGTGCGGTAACGGAATCGGTTTTGGCGTAATGATCTTCCACCAGTGCCTGTGCGGCAGATGCGGCTCTGTTGATCTGCAACATGATATTGACGCGGTCGCTCAGCGGTCCCAGATTGAAGCGCAGCATGGCCTGTTCTTCCTCTGTTTGAATCCGTCGCATTTCCCTGAGCAGTGCCATTGGATTTCCCTGCAAAAAATCGACAACCGCGTCGAATATCGGATTATCGTGAGGAATCCGTTTCAGCGTTTCTACCGCCTGTTTGATCTGATCGGAATAAGAAGCCGCCTGCCGGATATCGGCAGTCTCGATGCGCATCTCGTGAAAGAAAAGATGATAAAGACGGTCGAAATGCTGAACGTCGCGCATGCTTTTGGCAAAATTGGAACGGAGCAACGAGCGGAATTGCCGCTCATCGGTCGGATCAATGAGTTTCATCTGGTTGAGGCTGTCGAGCACTTCCGACGTGGATACCCGCATGCCCGCCGCGCGGCAGCAGGAAACAAATTGTTGAATCAACTTGACCATAATGAGCCTGTGGCTCCCTTGGGAGCCCAAAGCGAATTATCCCTGAGCCGTTAGGCGAATGGGATTTGTATCTTTTTGTTATTCCCGCGCAGGCGGGAATCCAGTTCAATTAAAAATCGAGGGAAACCATACTAGTTTTCTAATGTTTTGTATTATTGCAAAACACGATTGATATTCTTGCGGACTTTTTCCATGTCCACCTGATACTTGCAGATGATATTGAGCGTTTCCGAAACAACTTGGGGTGTCAGTTCGTTGATTTGCAGAGCAATCAGCGATTGCGCCCAGTCAATCGTTTCCGAAATGCTCGGATTTTTTTTCAAATCCAGCTTGCGAATTTTGCGGATGGCATCCACAAGAGCATCGCAGAGTTTTTCTTCGATGCCCGGAATCTTCAGCCGCACTATGGAAATTTCCGTATCCCGTGCCGGGTAGTCAATGTACAGGTGAACACAGCGCCGTTTCAGCGCGTCGCTCATGTCGCGGTAATTGTTGGATGTCAGCAGAACAAAGGGAATCTGAACAGCCTTACGGGTACCCAGTTCGGGAATGGAGACCTGGAAATCACTTAACAGTTCCAGAAGGAATGCTTCGAATTCCGGATCCGATTTGTCCACTTCATCCACCAGCAGCACCACAGGTTTTTCAGAGCTGATGGCCTGCAGCAGCGGACGGTGCTGAATGAAACGATCTGAGAAAAAGGCGTCTTCCTGCGCGGCGATCTGATCAACCGCCTGCGTCAGCGTTGCGGCGGAAGAAATGATGTCGTTGAGCCTGTCCTTGACCATCTGGGTGTAAAGAAGCTGCTTGGCGTATTCCCATTCATAAAGCGCCTTGGCTTCATCCAGTCCTTCATAGCATTGCAACCGGATAAGTTCCCGGTCCAGAGAACGGGCAATGGCCTTGGCCAGTTCCGTCTTGCCGACACCGGCCGGTCCTTCAACCAAAACCGGTTTCTGGGTTGCCGCTGCCAGAAAAACAACCGTGGCAATTTCCCGGGAGGGAATGTAGCCGGCATCCGTCAGTTTGGATTGAACATCATCGACATTTTTATATTCCATAAGTAAATAAGTTCCTTTTCTTGTTGCGCAAACAATAGGTGATTTAAAAGGGTATGTCAAAGAAAAACTTGTTCCGTACGTGAAAGCGTTTTTCTGAGCGAGACTTTCATGTTATGATAATATAAATGATTTTACGATCAGGCAATAAAAGAAATTTAACTATGACAACGAGTTCCTTCAAATCGGCTTTAAAAGATTACTTCTTTTTCTGGCGGCCTTCGTTATCCCGAAGGCTGACGCTGGCCTTTACCATTTTCGGCCTGGCCATCGGCTACGCCGTTTATATTTATCTGGCTGTTTCTTCGACCAATGCCTTTATTCATCTGGCAACCAACTCCGTGCAACAATATCTTAATTCAGCATCCCGGGAATCCATCAGCAGAAATCAGGGAGAGCTGCTGAAAATGGTCAACGAGCGCATGACGCATATCGCCAATGCGACCAGGGCTTTTCAGGGCATTTTTCCCCCGATGAAATATTCTCTTTATTTTAATGATGGCAAGACGTGGCAACACACCTATATGAATCAAAAGGGCGAAATCCATTCGGAGCCAATAACCAGCGCGGCGCTTGCCGTGGCACTGGAGGAGACCAAAACAAAAAAAATTATTCAATCGGCTTCTTTATTTTATGGCATGAACAGCACCGTCAATGTGAAAATCAACATCACTCCCGTGGGCAGTGATTATACGCAAATTTTTACTTTTGATGTCCAACGTCAGGGATTTCTCATTGCTTTCTGGATGAACATAGCAAAGGCGCTTCTCTTCTTTCTGATTCTTTTGCTGGTCTCGCGTTTGCTGGGGCAAATCTTCAGCGCACGACTGGCCCGTCCCGTTGAGCGGCTTTCCCGGGAGGCAGAAATCATTGCGTCCGGAGATTACGAACGCCGCTTTACAACCGGCCGGAAAGATGAAATCGGCCGGCTGGCGGAAGCGCTCAATATCATGGCTTCCCGGATTCTGGACTCGACAAAAGAAAGAGAAAATATTTTTATCGGCATCCTGATTGCTTTGACGCGGGCCATTGACGCCAAATCGCCGTGGACAGCCGGGCACAGTGAGCGGGTGACCAAATTTGCGGAGGCCATCGGTCGCAGCCTTCACTTCAACGAGGATGAAATGCGTGCGCTGACAATTTCCGCCATTCTGCATGATATCGGCAAGATTGCGGTGCCGGAACGAATTCTCGATAAACCGGGCAGGCTGACCGATGAGGAATTCGATGTCGTCAAAAAACATCCACAGACCGGCGCGGACATCATTGCTTCCATTCCTTCCTATGAATCGATTCTGACCGGCATTGTGCATCATCACGAACGCTGGGACGGAAAAGGATATCCCCGGGGATTGAGTGAGAAAGACATCCCGTTGATCGCGAGAATCATCTGCATTGCCGATGTTTATGACGCGCTGACGGAAGACCGGCCTTATCGTAAAGCCTGGAGCCGGGAACAGGTGCGGCAATTTTTTGAGGAGAACAGGGGGAAAATGTTCGATTCCGACCTGGTGGATATTTTTCTGAAACTACCCGAGATTGGAACTTTTGAGCCAGGCCCTCGCAGTGTCGATATCGAAAAAGTATTTCAATGACAGACCGGCGTTGACGGCTGTGGTCTCCAGAAAGTTAAGATAATCCTGATTTTCCGGGAGATCAACAAGGGCAAATTTCACTTTTGGCCTTTCGGCCGGTGTTCTCACAAAGGAATAAGTGTCCATGATGCCTAAACGTCCCTTCAGGGTGCGGATGTCCACCAGGACATGTCTTAATCCTTTTTCGATGATGATCGCAGCCCCTTCGGCTGCCAGTTGATAAATGCCGCTCTTGTTTACTTCTCCCGTCATGGTTATTTCCAGGATGGCGTCACGCACGGATGATGTCATTTGATAATCCGGGTTATTTCCCTTTTTTTCTTTCATAGCGTTTATCTCATATGAAAAGGCAGAGACGTGACTGCCTCTGCCTTTTGTTTCCAATTTTTTCTCAAATGATAGCAGGTTGTCCGGAATATAAGATAAAAGGTTGAAAACTACTTTTTGCTTTTTTTCTGCTGTTTGTCCGCGGCGGAATAAAAGTTCCCCATGCTTTTTATGTTTTCATCAACCTGTTTCTTGAATTCATCGAAACTCTTCTGATACACGGCTGTCCAATCTTCCATCGTCTTCTTGAAATCAAACGGCATCCAGTTTTTCTGACCGAAAAGATCGAACATTTTTTGAGTCTGCTCCTGGAACATCGCGACGGTATCGTTGTCGAACAGGTCTTCCAACTTGTCATATCCCTCATCGACTGCTTTCTTGAATTCGTCACGGTTTTTCTTGTACATGCTGTTTACCTGTTCCATGACCTTTTTGCCTTCATCGGTGATGCCCGGCGTGAGATCGACAAAAGTTGTCATGATTTTTTCTGCCTGGTTCTGCAGGTTGACCATGGTTGAAAAACAACTCCCGAACGATTTTTTGTGCCAATCCATCATCTGTTTTACAATTTCCCTGTTGTCCATAATAACCTCCTTTTTATTTTACTGGTATTTTACCCGGTTGAATCACTTAATTCTTTATTGCAAGGACTTTCTTGAAAGAAATCCCATAATAATAAATTTTTTTTACAAAACAATACTGAATAAAATACGGGATAATACGGGGAGAAAACAGGTATTATGTAAATTTCAAAAGAAAAGACCGCAAATTGGTTTTTTGATTCCGGATGCCCAATTTTCTGCGAAGATTGTCCCGATGATAGTCAACGGTTTTTGTTGAAATTTTGAGCACGTCAGCAATGTCTTTGGTTGTATGGCCGTTCTTCACCATGTCCGCCACACGGAGTTCCTGTGGCGTCAGATCAAAAGAGGATTGGGATAAAGAGCGCAGAAAGGGGGCAATGATCTTGCTGATTTGATCTTCGATCATTTTGAGATAAATCTTTTGCTGCTTGCTCAGAGTGCCTTTTTTCAGTTTTTCCAGATAAGGAATAATGGAAGTTTTGACATTGGTCAGTACATTTTCTTCCATTTGCCAGCGGTCATCTTCCCGCTGCTTGAGGAGAACTTTTAACGCGGCGTTCATTTCTTCGAGGTTTCGGGATTTGATCGAGAGTTCCTCTTCCCTTTGCCTCAGTGCTTCTTCCGCCTTCTTGCGGTCGGTAATATCTCTGAACATGCCCAGCATACATTTTTCGCCGTTTACGTTCATCGGGGCAGCGCTCACATCCGCGAAGAAAACAGATCCATTTTTTCTCAAAACAGGGATATCTCTGGCAATCGTTATGCTTTGGTTGACCTGTTTTGTAAACTGATCCATCACATACGGCAATGATTCCGGCGGATGAATATCATCGACCCTCATTTGCAATAGTTCCTCCTCCGTGTAGCCCAGCATCTGGCCCATTTTTTTATTTGCGGTGGAAAATTGTCTGTCGCTGATTTTTGCCAGAAGCATTCCATCCGCAGCAGAATCAAAGATCGTTCTCAATTTTGATTCCGCTTCTTTCAGCGCTGCTTCCGCCTTCTTGCGCTCGGTGATATCTCTGGCAATGGCCTGGATGGCCACCGGCTTTCCCTTGGACATCACGATAGATCCCCGGGTTTCCACGTAAACATCGCTGCCGTCTTTGTGTTTCAATCGGTATTCGGTTAAACCTTTTTGAGTACCAGCCAGAAGAATTTCCGTTGACTTGATGGCAATAGGAATTTGATCTTCACTTAAAAACGAAGCAAAGTTGAGAGAATGGATTTCTTCCTTGGTATAACCCAGGCGTTTTAATGCGGCATCGTTGGCATCCAGGAAACGACTCTGGAAATCATGGAGGTAAACGAGATCCAGTGAACGGTCAAAAAGCGACTTATAGCGCTCCTCGCTTTCCTGTAACTTTTCCTGAGCCTGCTTCAGCAGATTGTCGGAGTTTGGAAGTTTCGGATGATTCTTTTGTCGCTCTTTTTTCTTCATGGGTCAATATATGGAACGGAAAAAAAGCTTAACAAAAGCAGCTATTTTTCTTTTTCAAATTTTGATTTATCCGCGCCGCAGACGGGGCAGGTCCAGGAATCCGGCAAGCTTTCGAATCGGGTTCCGGCTGCAATGCCGTTATCCGGATCGCCTTTGACCGGATCATACACGTAACCGCAGACACTGCAAACGTAACTGGCCGCGGCCTGAGGCGCTGCGGCGGCAGAGGGTTCTTCTTTGGAGTAAGTCGGAGCTGTTTTGGGCGATTTTCCCCCCTTGACTTTTTGGTAATACGCGTAAGTCATGGGCACAGCATCACTGACTACATCGCAGTCAATGATATTGCCGATAAAGATGGTATGCGTGCCGCAATCCATTTCTTTATCTACTTCCACTTCTAAATAGGAAACTGTGTTGTCGAGGACGATGGGAACCTTTGTCTGGCCGGTTTTTGTTTTAACATTCTGCAGTTTATTAACGTCGCGACCGCTCTTGAAGCCGAAAAGGCCGATGAAAGTCATAGGCGCTTCTTCGGAAAGAATGGAAACCACAAATCTGCGGCTGAGTTTGATTAATTCATGCGTGTAGTTTTCCTTGTTGATGCTGATGGCGACTGTTGCCGGATTCGACGTCACCTGAAACATGGAGTTGGCAATCTGGCCATTGAATTTTCCATCCTGACCGGAAGTGATGATGTAAAGGCCATAGCTGATTTTGTGAAGCGCTGATCTGTTCATTGATGTTCTCCTTTCAACTTCTTGCGTGTTTGTATAGCCTAATTCCCTTTTCAGCGCAAACAGAAATGAGCCACCCAAGAATCCGGAATATATCAAGAAGACCTGTGTTTTTTTGTGCCTGCCGAAACTTTTTCTTTTTGACAAAACAGGGCTTTTCCGATAATTGACGCCAATCAGTATTGGAATCCGGACTTCAAAATTTGCGGATATATTTTATTGCTTTCCGACAGCAGACAGAGTTTTTGACCTTGTCCCGATTTCATGAAAAGGAAAAAATAATTATGAAATATCAGGAATTTTTAACAAGAGATCACTTTGATTTCGAAGAAGTGCTTGCTTTCGCCCATGGCAAACTGGTGGACGATCCGCCCCAGGATTTTGACGCGAAATTTCCAGCGCCGCCTTTTCTCATGGTGGATCGCATCTTATCCATTGAAAGCAACGGCCGGCAGGGAAAAATCGTCGCCGAACTGGATATTCAACCGGACGCCTGGTATTTTCAATGCCACTTTAAAGATGATCCGGTACAACCCGGATGTCTTGGCGTGGACGGAATCTGGCAGTTGCTGGGTTTCTTCTGTGTCTGGAAAGGTTCGCTGGGGACAGGCCGGGCGCTGGGATGCGGTGATGTTGCTTTCAACGGCCAGATTCGCCCTTTTAACAAGTATGTTCGCTATGAAGTTGACGTGCGGCGTTATTCGATGTTGAAGGAATCCGGTGCAAGTATCGTCATTGGCGACGGCCGCCTTTATGTGGATAACGAATTGATTTACACGGTCGGACAGGCTCGCGTGGGAGTTTTTAAGGATATTGCCTATAAGGATTATCCGCTGCGTTCAAAACATTCAATCGGCGGCATAATGGAACGGTAATTGATCAGGAAATATCTTGAGCATCATAAAGAGAACGGCTGGTTATTTTGCCCGAAAAGAATTTTGTCGAAACGCCATCAATGCATGCGTTGATTTAAGCGTTTTAAAGGAAAAGCATACCGTACCGGTCATTTTGGGGATTTTTTTCCTGGTTTTCAGTTACGTGATGGTCATCCCGTCTTTTTTTATCGTCGGGTTCGTGGCCGCCTGGTTGAAAAAACCGGTCATTGGTGTTATCGGAATCCCTCTGGCTTACGGCATTTCCTGGCTCTTTACGATGCTGGGTTTGTATCTGACCGGACCCGAATATGCGAAAGCACTGGGACAGTGGCTGGTGAGGGTGGTTCTGGAAAAAATTCTCGGTGATGAAGCGAAAAAAATCGCTTCCGCTCCGAACTGAAAGATTGACTATGAGGAGTAAGTAATGAGTGAAATTGAAAAATTGACAAGTGAACTCAAGGTAAAAATTATTGATACACTGGGATTGATTGATGTCACACCCGAAGACATCAAGGATGATGAGCGGCTTGTCGGCGGTGATCTGGGCATTGATTCCATCGATGTGCTGGAACTGGTCATGATGATTGAAAAGGATTACGGCGTTAAAATCGACAACAAAGAGCTGGGCGTCAAGGTTTTTGCATCCGTGCGCGCTTTGGCCACGCACATTGCACAGCATCAAAAAAAGAACGGTTGATTTAATTTTCACTAAACATTGTCATTTCATGATTGATGCATGTCGGTTCCTATGACGAAAGTACTGCTGATTTCCGCCAATACCCTCAGAATTCCTTATCCGGTTTATCCGCTGGGTCTGGATTACGTGGCCGGCTGTCTGGATTCACGTTATCAGACAAAAATTGTTGACCTGAATGACTATTCCTATCCGGAAAATCTGACCGCCACGATCAGAGAATTTTCTCCAGACTTTGCCGGGGTATCCATCAGAAATATCGATAATACCGATGTGTTGAACTGCCGCAGCTTTCTTCCGGAATATCAGAAACTGGTGAGTCAAATCAAAGAAAATTCCAGGGCCAGAATCATTCTGGGCGGCAGCGGTTTTACGATTTTTCCTGTCGAGTTCATGCGGGCATTGGATGCCGACTATGGAATTGTCGGTGAAGGTGAGAGACTGTCGCTGCTTCTGGAAGCGCTGGAGAAAAATGAAGATGTTGAGACCCTCCCCGGTATCCTGACGAGAGGTAAAACCGAAATCGTTTACGAACCTTTTGAGGGAACCATCCGCAGATGGTTTGATCCGACGGGCCCGCACAATCGCTTTTATCTTGCCTATGGGGGAATGCTTAATCTGCAAACCAAACGGGGTTGCCCCTTTCATTGCAGTTACTGCACATATCCGCACATTGAGGGTGGCAGAATGCGCTTTTATGAGCCGCGTGAAATCGCCCGCAGCGCCCGCGAACTGCAGGACGCCGGCGCCAAGTATGTTTTTATAACGGATTCGGCTTTCAACGCCAGTTATGAGCACAGCGTTCAGGTGGCGGAAGCTTTTATCGAAGAGGGCGTTTCTGTTCCTTGGGGAGGTTTTTTTGTTCCTACCGTTCCTCCGGCGGGTTACTTCAAGCGTCTGGCCGAGGCCGGATTGACGCATGTGGAATTCGGTACCGAATCCTTATCGAATGTTGTTATCGCTAATTTGCGTAAACCTTTTTCTGCCCGGGATGTTTTTGTCGCTCACCGGGAAGCGCGTGAGGCCGGATTGCATACCGCTCATTATTTTTTGCTCGGCGGTCCCGGTGAAAACAAAGAAACTCTGCATGCAACTCTGACAGGAATCGATCAACTCGAAAAAGCCGTTTTCTTCTTTTTCTGCGGTATCCGTATCTATCCGCATACTGCCTTGTATGACATCGCTTTACGGGAAGGCCAGATCGATGCCAAAGCCAATATCCTGCATCCCGTATTTTACCGCTCATCGGGGATTACCGTTGAAGAAATTATGAAGATGGTGGAGACGCATGCCAGTGGCCGTTTGAACTGGATTATCGGTGCAGGTGAAGCCAAGGCGATACGCATTCTGCCCAGACTGTATCGTCGCGGATTTACGGGGCCTCTGTGGGAGTACCTGATTCAGTAAAGGCAGTGGGGCTGTTGAAAAACGCTCATCTGCTTCGTTGCGCTGCAAACCGCACCGCTCGACGTATGTCTATATACGCCTCGCGGTTCGATTTATTGCGCGCCTAGCATCTAAGCATTTTTGAACAGCCCCTCAGATAGAGGTTTTCTTTGGGCTGGAGCAAGCATGCTGCTTGCTTCAGATATTTCAATTTAGGCATCAATGAATAACAAAGTATCATCTTTCAGCCCGGCTCAAATGACCGGGATAATTTTTATATGCGTTGCCGCCCTTTCTTTCTTTTTTAATCCACTGATTGCGGCGGTCATTGCTTTCTTCTATATTATTCTTTGTGTCGCCGCTGCCTTTTTTCCTCAAAGCAGTTTCTACCTGTCTGTCGTCAGCCGCGGAAACACTGGCAACAATTGTGTTGCCCTGACTTTTGACGATGGTCCTGCCGAACCGACAACAAGACAAATACTGAATTTGCTCGATAAATATTCAGTCAAGGCAACTTTTTTTGTTTCGGGTGTCAATGCCGCGGAGTATCCTGAAATTATCAAAGAAATAATCGCCCGTAGTCACGCCATCGGCAACCATTCTTACCATCATAATCCATTTTTAATGCTGGGCAGTTATCATTATCTTTATCAGGAAATATTCCGGACTCAGGAAGTTCTACGGAAACTGGGCGTGAAGACTTTAGCCTTCCGGCCACCGGTGGGCATCATCAGTCCGAAGCTGCCTTCGGTTCTGAATAAACTGGGGATGTTATGCGTGACTTTCAGTTGCCGTGCCGTTGATTTCGGCAATCGTCGCGTCAGAAATTTAAGTTCCAGAATATTAAAAAAAGTCAAGGCCGACGATATCATTTTGCTGCATGATGTATCGCCGCGCAGCGGTAACGATCAGGCTGTTTTATTATCTGAAATCGAAATCATTTTGCAGGGGCTTCATGATAAAGGCTTAAAAGTCGTTTCGCTTGCCGATTTAATCGGCAGACAAGTCATGGAATAAGCCTGAACAGTTTTCGCTTATTTGATTTGTTTTATCTAAAGCTGAAAAAATATTGAGACAGATTTGTTAAAGTACAATATTTTTCAGTCATTAACCACTTTCAACTCAAGTGCGTAAAGAAGAATCACACCCGAATCGGTTATTGTTTACATATTCTTTTCCACTACTGTCCGGGTGTTTCGTCAAATAAATTTAGTTGGTTACACGACATAGGATTTTCCGCATTGTAATTGGTTCTTGTAAATAGTTGATAAAGCGGCGTTCTTTCGAAAACAGAGACACTGAGAA
>Ga0208458_1000068_pt1 | contig 129228 bp, 125 predicted proteins | sample AD_UKC085_MetaG_FD_184432 | JGI IMG/M metagenome (GOLD analysis project Ga0208458, IMG submission 184432) | Active sludge microbial communities of municipal wastewater-treating anaerobic digesters from USA - AD_UKC085_MetaG (SPAdes) (version 2) | ecosystem: Engineered > Bioreactor > Anaerobic... | reverse complement strand
GCCATGACATTATACATGAGATATCTTCTCTTTTCCTTGATAACAAAGAGCCGATAGCTATTCATGAATGGGTGTATAAAAACGAATAAACTGATTACTTTATGAAATCTGAAAGATTATCTGACTTAATAATGATGTCTCCCTTTGCCTTTGCTTCTCACCAGATCATTGTGGATGACCGCGGATTACCCGTAGATTACCAATACCTGGAAGTTAATCCTGCGTTTGAACATATAACCGGACTGAAAGCGGACGATATCATTGGAAAGACCGTACGTGAAGTGTTGCCCGGCATTGAAAATTCAGAATTTGACTGGATTGAAGCCTATGGATCGGTGGCACTGAATGGTGAATTAAAAGATTTTGAGCAATATTCGGAACTATTGCACAAGTGGTACCAGGTGCACGTGTTTTCTCAGAAAAAAGGGTTTTTTACTACTTTATTTACCGATATTACCCAGCGTAAAGTAATGGAAGACCACCTGAAGGCAAAGGAGACCAATTTCAGGACATTGTTCAATTCCATGCTGGATATGATCATTGTGACTTCTAAGGATGGAAAAATCATCCACGCCAATCAGGCCACTTTTAACAAACTGGGTTATTCCCTGGAAGAATTGAGAGAAATAGGCATTCCGGGTATAGATTCTATTGGATCAAAAGAAGAATCCCAAAAAATCTTTAATTCCATGCTAAAAGGTGAAAGGGATCGTTGTTTGCAGTCCGTTCAGAAAAATGACGGCACGTTGATCCCAGTCGAGTCAATGATTGTCTACGGAAAATGGGACGGAGAAGATTGTGTTTTTGCCATTTTGAAAGACCTGACTGAAGAAAAAGAGGCTTCACAACGGTTTGAACTGCTGTTCAGAAACAATCCGGCGCTGATATGTCTATTTTCCTATCCCGAAGGACAGATCATTGACGTGAACAATGCTTTTCTGAATACCCTGGGTTATAAACGGGAAGAAGTTATTGGGAAGTCTCTAGTTGAACTGCGACTATTCTACCAGATAGATACCTTGAACTATGTTCTGGATCAGCTGAATTCCAATAAAACTGTTAAAAGCTTGGAAATGACTGTAAGAGACGGTATAGGGAATATCAGGAAGGGTTTGCTGACAGCAGAGATCCTGGGGGTAGGAGAACAGAAATTTTTTTTAGCATCATTACTGGATATCACTGAACAATATGCGCACCAGGACACGTTGTACATGCTTGTGGATATGGCAAAGTCGTTTATAAAAATGCCGATTGAAAAGTTTGAAAAGGAAATCCTTAAGGCCCTGGGAAAGATAGGCGGCTTTGTGGGGGCCGACAGGTCTTATGTGTTCATGTATGATTTCAAAGAAAACACCTTAACCAATACGTACGAATGGTGTGCCAAGGGAATATTTCCTGTAATTGATACAATGCAGAACATTCCAGTTAGTTACATGCCACAGGTGCTTGAAAACCACAGGAACAGAGAGGCGTTTTTCATTTATGATATAGGATCATTGCCTGATAGTGACGCAAAAAAGATTCTGCAGAATCAAAAAGTCAAGAGCGTTCTTAAGGTACCCATATGGACAAGTAAGGAGCTAATTGGCTTTGTGGGCTTGGATTTTGTCAGAAATTTGCACCAGTATTCAGAAAGGGAAAACCAACTGTTGACAATTTTTGCCGAACTTATAGTAAATCTTCAGATCCAGATTCAGAACAGGAAACTGCTTAAGCGCGAGAAAGATAAGGCAGAGAAGGCAAATAAAACCAAATCCGAATTTCTGGCCAACATGAGTCATGAGATCCGCACACCACTTAACGGAGTTATTGGTTTTACTGACCTTTTGCTTAAAACCAAACTTACTCCCGTGCAGGAAGAATACGCACAAAGTGCCAATACATCGGGAAAGGCATTGCTCGGAATCATTGATGACATTCTGGATTTTTCAAAAATTGAAGCCGGTAAACTGGAACTGGAATTACTGGAAACAGATATTTTCCGGTTACTTAATGAAACGATCGACATTATCAAGTACCATGCTTCGGCAAAAAATCTTGAACTACTCTTCAGTTTTCCATTAGACATTCCCAGGATGGCATTTGTAGATCCTGTAAGGCTAAAACAGGTCTTGACCAATTTGCTAAGCAATGCTGTCAAGTTTACAGAAAAGGGAGAGGTTGAACTTAAATTGGAATTTACAAAACTGGAGCCAGGCAGGGGCAGGTATGTCTTTTATGTCAGGGACACAGGCATAGGGATAACCAAGTCTCAGCAAAGCAGGTTGTTCAATGCGTTTACCCAGGCAGACAACTCCACTACGCGTAAATATGGCGGTACCGGACTGGGTTTGACAATATCCAATCTGCTGGCCAGGAAAATGGGATCTGGTTTAGAACTTCAAAGCAAGTGGGGAGAAGGAAGTACATTCTCATTTTCAATTGAAACCAAATTCAGGGACGAGCATCAAACGCACGAACAAGCCAAAGGTAAGCTGCCTGTGAAAAACGTACTCATAGTAGATGATAATGCTTCTAACAGGAAAATTTTAATGGATAACTTCAAATTCTGGGGAGTGAATTGCATCGAGTGCGATAACGGCCTGTGTGCTCTGAGGGTATTGGAAAAACAGGTTTTTGATCTGTTATTGATTGACTATCACATGCCCTACATAGATGGTTTTGCAGTGATTCAGATGATCCGTGAAAAAATGATGGTTTTGCCCGAGACCATGCCCTTGATCCTGTTGCACAGTTCTTCAGATGATCAGTCTTTAAGAGATAAATGCAAGGAGTTGGGTGTAAGGTATCATATGGTAAAGCCGATAAGCGCCGACATGTTGTACGACAAGATCATGTCTATCTATGATAAGGGAATCCCCCCAGAAGAACAGTCTTCTGATAAACAGGAAAACGAAAAGGAACCGGAATTAACGGCCGCGGATAATCCTGTGATACTGATTGCAGAAGATATTCCCATGAATATGATGCTTATCAAATCTTATATCGGCACCATCATGCCTGGGGCGCAAGTTATTGAAGCTGTTAACGGCCTGGAGGTAATAGAAACAATAAAACGTGAACGTGTAGACCTGATTTTAATGGATATTCAGATGCCCAAGATGGATGGTCTGGAGGCGACCAGAAGAATAAGGGAATGGGAGTCGAAACAGCATAGTTTACACCGGGTACCTATCATTGCGCTGACTGCAGGAGCCTCCAGAGAAGAACAAAAGGAAGTATTGCGCATCGGGATGGACGAATTCTTGTCAAAACCCATTGTCAGGGATGACCTGGAATCCTACTTGGAAAAGTACCTGGCTAAGTTTGACAATCCGAAGGATCACTTCAATTATGTAGACTTTCTTAATGCCATGGGAGGAGACACCGAAATGGTCAAAAAAATGCTTATTGTTTCCATGTCGGATATGAAGGAAAAACTGAATGATTTTGAACAAGCAATCAACAAGGGTGATGCACATCAAATTGGAGCACTTGCCCACTATATTAAAGGGGGAGCATTAACAGCCAGGTATAAATCAATGGCAACCATGGCTGCCCGCATAGAAGTAATGGCAAAAGAAGGCATCATGGATACAATGGAAAGCAATATCAAGGCGCTGAGAAATGAGTGGGAAAAGGTCTTGCATGAAATTGAGCGGTACTTGTAGGGGCCCATGTCAAGAGTTCTTGCTCTTGCCATCTCCCATTTTTTATTTATTTTTGCAGCCCCTTCAGACTCATTGCGCGTAACAGGCAAGGGCATGTGTTCGAGGTGAATTTTTTTTAACAGCCTGCGAATGAAATACGGAGAGATGGCAGAGTGGTCGATTGCGGCGGTCTTGAAAACCGTTGACCCGCAAGGGTCCGGGGGTTCGAATCCCTCTCTCTCCGCCACAAAAAACAAAAAGCCGGCTAAGCCGGCATAATAAAAAAACTTCCAAAAAACAAGTTCATTTGCTTTTTGGGAGTTTTCTATTTGCAGCACAAAGTGCTGTTTTTGTTTTTTTGTGAAGCTTCCCCAACGGGAACACCGAGCGCCAAGAGTACCGCGTACACTTGATTCATTATGCTAATTATCAGCAATATAACAAAAGAGCTCCCCTGGAGAGCTGTTTTGTTAAACACTTGTTAAACAGGGTAATACATCAAGTGTACGCGGTAATCAGCCCGTACACGTATCCCGACAGGGTCGCCATAACAACCACCAGCCCTACGTACACTATAGTCTTTTTTACTCCCATTACCTTGCTTATTACGAGTATGCTGGGCAGAGATAGTGAGGGACCTGCCAGCAACAAGGCCAGGGCCGGCCCCTTTCCCATGCCAGATGCCAGTAAACCCTGAACTATGGGAACTTCGGTAAGTGTGGCAAAATACATGAATGCCCCCGAAAGACTTGCAAAAAAATTGGACAACAGAGAGTTGCCACCTACAGCCCATTCAATCCAGCGGTTGGGTATGATGCCCGGAATTGCGGTGTTATCATGTGTGGATCCCAGCAGGAAACCTGCGATGACGACGCCTGCCGCCAATAAAGGCATGATTTGTTTGGCAAAGCCCCATGCAGACAGTGTCCACTCCCTGTTTTCTTCATTACGCTTGTCCAGCAAAGTCATCATGCTCAGAGAGATGATCCCGGTAGTCATAGGGACCAGTGGAACAAAAGCAGGATTTGCAATAAATGCTTTTGCAGGTATAATGGATCCTGCAGTAGCAACGGCTCCCAGCAAAACCCAATACCACTTGATCTTTAGAAAACGAATCAATGAATAACAAAGCAGTAAAGCCAAACCGCCTGTTATATACCACTTGAAAGAAAACAGGTAATACCATACACTGGTAATATCTCCGGTAGCGGGTTTTCCCCAGTTTGCAAAAACAAGGATGGCCACCAAAGTGAAAAAATGAATAGCTGTCTGACCTAACGGACGTTTATCCTGTACAGGTGGAAAGTTCATTTGCTCCTCCTTTTTCACCTTTTCTTCCTTCCTGTATATGAAGGCCATAAGCAGACCGATTACAATGGCAAATCCAATGGCACCGATGGTACGGGCCAGACCCATTTCCCAACCCAGGATCCGGGCTGTCAGGATAATTGATAAAATACTGATTGCCGGACCGGAATACAAAAAAGCAACAGCAGGGCCTAATCCGGCTCCTCGTTTGTAAATACTGGAGAATAACGGGAGAATGGTACACGAACATACTGCAAGGATCGCTCCCGATACACTCGCCACAGTATAGGATAGCCATTTTTTTGCATTGGCCCCGAAGTATTTCAGCATGGCCCCCTGGCTTACAAATACCGAAATGACCCCGGCAATGAAAAAAGCCGGTAACAGGCATAAAACAACATGCTCACGCGCATACCATTTTGCCAGATCCAACATGGCCGTTATGGCGGTCAGAAAAGTCTGGTTCCCTGCCGGCAAAAAGAAAATCGCCATGAAAACGGCAAGGATCCAGAACAGGATCCTGAGCTCTTTTTTCAATTCCATGACCTATAATCCCAATGCTTTACGAACCTCCGATTCCGAAGGAACCCTTCCTTTGATCTTTACCTGCCCGTCAACAACCACAGCTGGTGTTGAAAGAACCTGGTAATTCATGATTTCCATTATATCCTCCACTTTTTCAATAGTCGCGTCAATATTTGCCTCGGTAACTACTTTTTCTACAACAGAATAAGTCATTTTGCATTTGGCACAACCACTCCCTAAAATTTTAATTTCCATGATCACATAGTTTTATCTAAAGGTTTTTCACCCGTCACAGTAATAGAAAGAATGGTAAAAGCCCCATCATACGGCTCAGCCACATTGTCAGGCAAAACAATTTCATTTTCTTTCCGGACGGCCACCTGTGTAAATCCGGCTTTAGTAATGTATCCCAGGTACCGGTCTTTCTGTATGGCTCCTGATATACATCCGGTATAGAATTCAACGTCTTCTTTCAGAACCGCAGGTAATTCACCTATCAGAACAACGTCGGAAATGCAAAAATGTCCTCCCGGTTTCAGCACCCTGAATATTTCATGAAAAATCTTATCCTTGGATGGCAGCAGGTTCAGCACGCAATTGCTGATCACCACGTCTGCCATTTGATCGGGTAGGGGCATATTCTCGATATCACTCTTGTGAAAGATAACATTCGAATATCCAAGAGCCGAGGCATTCGACTTTGCCTTTTCCACCATCTCCGGGGTAAAATCTATCCCAATCACCTGACCGGTTTTACCTGTAAGAGCCCGGGCAACAAAACAATCATTCCCCGCCCCCGATCCCAAATCTATAACGGTATCCCCTTTCCTGATTTTTGCAAATTCGGTAGGAAGACCACAGCCCAGACCATAATCTGCAATGCGTTCATATCCCTTCAAATGACTGTAATCTTCTTGCATCGTATACCGCATGTCGCCACTGGAACACCATCCTGTTCCGCAGCACGATTGATTTTTTACGATTTGTCCGTATTTGCGGCGGACAGTGTCTTTGATCTTTTGCTCATTCATAGCGCACATTTTTATTAAATAGCTTTTCAAACATTTCTCCTGCTTCGGCCCAATGCTCCCTGTTGATGCAATACTTGACGGTCGGCGGGGTAATTGTACCCTGGATTATGCCCGCATCTTTCAATTCATTAAGATGTTGAGATAACGTGCTCTTGGCCACGGGGATCACTTCGGACATATCCCCGTGATAACAACATGATTGGCTCAGCAACATTTCAATAATTGCGATGCGTACAGGATGTCCCAGGGCTTTGGCCAGTCTGGCCAGCCTTTTTTGTTCACTGGTATAAGATTTTTTCACGGTCATACATATTATTTCTGTTCGCAAATATACGAATAACTCCATATGTTCGTACTTTTACGAACCAAAAAATCATTTTGTAATTTAACATCGGGTACAGGATTTGTATTAGCTTTAACTCTAATATTCATTATGAACTTAAAACAAACTCGCCATGGACACAACAGAAAAAAGAAAGATTTTCTTGCTGACAGGGATGTCGGTTCTTGTGGCTGCATTGATAAGGATCCCGCAAATCTTCGGTTTTGATGCCGGGGTATCGTTTTTCTATGAAAAGAATGCCGTACTTTTTGTATTTCTGGGAATTGCCCTTTACGTGATACTGACAGCGAAAACTTTACGTAAAAGCCACCTGGTTGCAACGCTCGTCTTTTTTGCAATATGCACTGCTTACATCAACCTGTTGCCCAAAAACATCAATAAGGATGTGATGCAGCTGGTATACCTGCACTTGCCGCTGTTGCTATGGTGCTTTTATGGATTGGTGTACATCGGTTTTGACACAAAAGATACAGGAAAAAGGATGGCTTACATCCAGTACAATGGCAAGATAGCTGTTTTGGGTGCCGTGCTCATGATTGCGGGCATGATCCTCTCTGCAGTGACCATTGGCCTGTTTTCTGCCATTGACTTGAAAATTGAAGAGTTCTACATGGAATATATCGCCATGACCGGAGTGGCCATTGCGCCCATTGCAGTAACTTACATCATTGAGAAATATCCCCGGATAACCCATAAGATCATTCCTTTGGTGGCCAACATATTCACTCCACTGGTAACCATCATTCAGGTTGTTTTTCTGACAGTAATGCTTGTCACCGGGAAAAGCCCCTTCGATGACAGAGAGTTCTTGATGCTGATCAATGTGCTCCTGGCTGTAGTAACGGCATTGGTTGTGTTTTCCATTACGGGAACTGCCTCGGAAAAGAAACAACGTTACACACCTGTCGTGCTGCTGCTGCTCACCGCAGTGACGCTGATAACCAACGTGGTAGCCCTGTCTGCCATCATATACAGGCTGGGAGAATTCGGGCTTACACCCAACAGAACAGCTGTCCTGGGTGTAAATCTCCTGATCTTCGTGCACCTGGCGCTAATGGCCATAGACCTTTTCAGGACTGTGTTCGGAAAGAGAGAACTGCAAAGGGTGGAACGTACCACAGCCCGGTATTTGCCGGTATATGCGCTGTGGACGATAATTGTTGTCTTCCTGTTTCCCTGGATATTCGCTACATCCTGAAATGGGTAAGTTCTGAAGTTGTTATAAAATCAAAGCAGGGGTATTCGAATATTTTAAAGCAGGGCTCTGTCTGTCCTGTGGTATAACTCCAGATGGAGGCATAGTCATTCGGATTTTCTCCCATTTCTCCCAGTTGCCTGAGGTAAGCAGCTACCGATTTGTTTTCAACAATATAAACGTCATCCATTTTATCTATCACTGGACTATGCATCCGTGTACGGTCATGGTCAAAACTCAGTATCCGTTTGCCCTGCGGTGTAATGCCTGCCATGGCAAATGTCATGCTTTTGCCTATGGCTGGCAGGTTCAGCATGTTACGATCCGTTGCCAGGAAAGGCAGGTTGTGCTCTTTCATAAAACCCTTCAGATCTTTGTATATGTTGTCGCTTTTTTCAAACAGGTCACATAAAGCCTCCTCCTGTTCCGGTGCGAGCCGGCCGAATACTTTTTCTTCTTCCCGCTCCTGGATGGAACGGCAATTAGGTGCAAAGAGGGCATAATTTTCTTCGAATCCTTTGACCGTGAACGTGTAATAACAGATCACCCCCAGTTTGTTCAGCTTCCTTCTCAAACGTGCAGTATGGCCCCTCCTGGAGGCAGCCACGGTGAAAACCAGCTGGTTGGTTATGGTCCAGCCGGTGGAAAGAATTTTCTTGATAGCCCGTTTGGCCTCCAGCGTGAGCTCCAGGGGACTCTCAAAATGTGTCTGAATGATGAATTGGCTGAAGCCGATTTTGGATGCTTTTTCCCTGAATTCTCTCAGGATGTCAAGCAACTCATCATCCACGCGCATGGGAAGGTAAGCCAGAAGCCTTGAGCCGAGGCGGATCCGTTGCATTTCGGCATACTTTTTCCCATTTGGGCGCTTGTTATTTGCTTTCTTTTTCCGCAGCGCCATTTTGTAAACAGCGTCCAGCATGTTGCGGAGGGTTTTGTTCTGGCTCATGAGGGCATCCCCCCCGGTTATGAGAATATCCCTCAGCTGGGTATCTTTTTCAAAATAATGCATCAGCCTGCGGAGCTTCTTATTCCATGTCACATGAGGCTTAAGCTGTTCCAGTTCAAAATTGAGGTGCTGGTTCTGAAAATCATACATTCTCTGGCAGGGTGCACACAATCCGCCACAAGACCTTCCAATGGAATCCGGTATGAGGATGGCCACATCGGGATAGCGGCGGTGAATATTGTTATGGTTTGGCAACAACCAGCCTGCAGCATTCGGTGTTCCGGGTTCGACCTGATCTTCCCGCTCCCAGGCTACTATATTCAAGAAAGTATTGACCAATTCTTTGGAATAGATCACGTAGTTCCTGATTGCCAGGTCGTTGAAAGCCTGGTTGGAAACGTCCAGCAGGGATAAATAATAGGGTGTGGCAAAGGTAGGGATGCCTTTTCTACGTGCCTCCTTCAATAAGGTCATGGTTTCCTCCGACAGCGAATTGTTAAGCAGGAGGTTAACATCCGAAGGATTGCGGGCAGCCATTGCTAGCTGAAAATGGTAATCGTTCCACCACTTTTCCACCATGCTGAATTTGGCCATATAGGTACTGCCTTCGGGAAAGACATACTTGCCGGAGTGCTTGTTTTCAATTTTGGCCATAAGGATCCGGATGATACGCTCCTTGTTTTCCTCCCTGATATGTACCAGCCGGGGGCTCAGCCCGGATTTCCATTTCCTCATCCAGTTGATCACTTTTGTTTCAGTCGGTTTCAGGACCTCAGGTTTTTCCAGCAGCTCAAACTGGTGGTACAGCTCAAGGATGAAATCGGTGTTGATTGCATCGCCTGGCGCGCCATTCAGCGTACCCCGAAGCCATTTCCACAAGAGGGTAATAGTCCTGATTTCAAGGTCTTTTTCTGTGGATAATTCATGGACAGAAGTGCCATCGGACTTGATAAGTCTTCTGAGGGCGGAGGCAGCGTTGCTGTCATGATGTGGATGCCTGGCAATATAATTCTCCAGGTTTTCCCTGAATTTTTCAATGGTCCCGCTTTCCTTTGCCAGGTCAGCAAGCGCAGGGAATTGCCGGCAGAACAACTTTTTTAATTGTGCAATAGTTAAGACAAGAATGTCAGTCTGTTTCTTCATGGTCAGATGTTTTAGTCAGTCCTTAAAAACACCACTGATTGGGGAGTATACACATGGAAGAATGCCCATTCTCCTAAACAGCGACACACAAAGATAACAAAAATCGAAAAACAGGTCAGAAAAACTTTTTCAGCCAGTTGATGGTTGCATGCGAATAAGGACGGTATCGCAGGGATGGATCCGGCCATATCCCTTTGTCAACAATGCTTTTGAAATGTGTAAAGGTATCAAAGCTTGCCTTGCCGTGGTAGGCTCCCATTCCGCTGGCGCCCACCCCCCCGAACGGTATATTGGAAGATGCCACGTGCAGCAGGGTATCGTTTACACAACCTCCTCCAAAAGAAAGTTCCTGCAGAACCCTCTTTTTCATGTTGTTATCTTTGGTGAACAGGTAAAGGGCCAAAGGTTTGGGCCTGTTCCTGATGAATTCTATGGCCTGGGATATGGTATTGCATGTGATGAGCGGAAGTATGGGTCCGAATATTTCTTCCTGCATTACAGAGTCATCGGGCAATACACCAGTCAGCAGGGTCGGATTGATGGTCAGTGTCTGACGCGAGCTTTGCCCTCCCTTTATGATCTTTTGATTTTGCAGCAATCCCAGCAGCCTGTCAAAGTGCTTTTCATTCACAATGTGCGGATAATCAGCAATGAAACCATGTTCATCGGCCGGATAGAAAACATCAATCCAATGAATGAGTCTTTCCTGCAATTGATCCTGCAGGCCTTCGGGCACCAGGATGTAATCGGGTGCCACACAGGTCTGTCCGGCATTGATGAACTTTCCGAAGACGATCCTTTTGGCTGCCAGGTCCACATCGGCACTTTTCTCAATGATCACCGGGCTTTTCCCGCCCAACTCCAGGCTCACCGGGGTTAAATGCGCCGAGGCGGCTTCCATGACCTTTCTCCCCACGGAAGTACTTCCGGTGAAGAAAATGTAATCGAAGGGCTGTTCAAGCAACCAGGCATTCTCGGCCCGTCCCCCTTCCACAACGGTAATGAATTCAGGAGGAAAACACTCCCTGGCCATGCGGGCGATCACCGAAGAGGTGTTCGGGGAATAGGCAGATGGTTTCACTATGGCGCAGTTCCCGGCTGCGATTGCCCCCACAAGCGGGTCCAGGGACAGCAGGACGGGATAGTTCCAGGGGGACATGATGAGCACAACACCATAGGGATCACAAACGCGATAAGACTTAGCCGGCACTAACAGCAGCGGGGTTTTGGCCCCTCGTTTCCGTATCCACCGGTGCAGGTTTTTTGACAGGTAACGGATTTCTTCAAGCAACACTCCTATCTCGGTCAGGTAGCCTTCCGTTGCGGACTTGTTTAGATCAGCCTTCAGCGCTTCCAGGATGTCCTGTTCGTGTTCCTTTACCCAGGTAGCAATTTTATGTAATGCATCCAGCCTGAATTTCAGGTCACGGGTGCATCCGGAAAGAAAATATTCTCTTTGTATAGATACAATATCTGTTGTGATCATGGTGTGTGAATGATTATATTTTGAAAAACTTCCTTTTCTGTACGTTGGTAAGTTCCTGGAAATCATAGGTTTCATCTTTCGATAAATGGGGCGCCTCAATAGACACATTAGCTTTATGCTCGCATAGGGGACAATAATTCATATTTATGTCCAGCTCAACGCCGCACTTTTTACAGACATTCATCATGACAGTTTCTGTTATATGTTATGGAGACAGGAATGTTTTCCGAGGTCAGGAAACAAAAGAAATTCCGTTCCAGATCCCTGTTACGCGAAATATTGCCAAATGTAACCGATACCTTGTCGTTGAATCCTATGATCCCGCAGCTTACCTTTGTCAACTTGTTGGGGGGAGGCAGAACCACCATCACCGATTCAATATGTTCCATCATGGTAGAAGGAAATGGATTCCCATAAAGTTAGACAATACACCGGTACACTGACTATAGCCCATTTTTTTAAAGTTCATGCGCAATATCGGGTTTTTGATGAAAAGGGGGATTGCCCGTACGATAATATTCCTCTCACTTCCCACATTGCGGGAAAGAATCTTATTGACCAGTTTCACATCGGTTTCCAGCTGCATTTGATGAAAAACTGATTTCAGTATTTCGTCAAAGGTATAATGCCCCAACCTGCGGTCAATTTCCGGCATGACGAACAGGGAAAAATTACGCATGGTCTTGCTGGGGTAAAGATTGCGCGTGTTTATCGGGATCTGGACGCTTATTTTCCCTGTTTTTTTCCTTCTGCGGGGCCATGCCGGATCTTCGTATATTTGCTGGACCGCGTAGAAATATACGGCAGCCAGGTAGACGGTAAGGTTCACCTGCTTTTCCCTGGCTTTTTCTTTCAGCACTGAAACCGGCAGGGTAGCAGTGATGATCCCCAGACGGGGTTTCGTGTTTAACGGAAATGGAAGGTGAAAAGCTTCGGGTCGCCTTGTGTTTACCGGGATATGCTCTTTGAAGAAACGGTTATAGGCATCTTCAAATTCTTCAGGGTCGGGTTTCCCTGATGGATCCATATATGTAAATTCAGGAGGCACTTCTATGTGTCGATTTATTAAATACTGGGCCAGCAAGGTTTTGAAAAAATCCTGTGCACCTCTCCCGTCCGGTGAGCATATGGGAAAATTCTACGCTGATCCGGTTGTCGGCAACCAGAATACGCAGCAGGGGTCCTTCCTTGTCAAATCTTCTGCAAGGCATTCTATCGTCAACCACTACCGGAATAAGGAAACAGGCTGATTCCAGGTAATACCAGAAAAATCCCCTTTTCAACAAAACCTTATAATAAGGAAAGCGTGATTCTATGGTACGTACGGCAGCAAAGAGAGAGCTTATGTGTACCTTGTGTTTGAGTACAACTGAAAAACGGAACACAGATATGATCTCATCGTTTATAACTGCCGGAAAAATTTTTGCAGCATTATCCAGGGAATACCAAAAAGCCTGATCGCGCATTATGGGGATTGCGTTTCAAAAAAAGACATTTTGCCCATGAAGAGTATTACACCTGTGCTTTTTTCTTTAATGATGTAAATGAATGAACGGTTGACAGTGAATTGGAGCGGATCGTCAGGACCGGCACTCTTTTCGATGCCCACAATGGTAACCGCGGCAGCTTCTGTGCCTTTTTCATTGATCTCCACATATATTTTCTGCTTTGCCAGTCCAATATAGAGGCCGGTTACCGGAGAAAGGTTACTGAAATCGGCCACGCCCTCAATAAAGGGAAGCTCCATTCCCATGGCCTGAAGGGTGGGTATAAGATCCTTTTCGTATTCGTATTTGAATTTTGGCATGGTCACGGTTAGCGTTCTGACGGATTGGTCCAGCTTTTCTACTATACCGTTCCAGGTCTCCGTATTCATCTCTTCTTTGATTACACGGTCCGTATGTACCCCGGGCTTGGGCAGGACCAGCACCATGGAAAATGCCTCGTTCCCGTAGGGGATCTCGGCCACCCTGGCAAATTCCGTTTCCGAGTAGGGAAAGGTTTCTGTCTGGATCATGTAATCCACTAACTGGGAAGCTCCCTGGTCCGGGTAGAAATCGGACCTGTAGGAATGGGTCTGATCAAAGGACTTTGTCCAGGTCCCCTTAAAATACAGTGCATTGATCAGGTACATGAGCATCTGGGGCGGAATTTCATCAATGATCTCATCTATCCTTCCTTTTGTCTGGTCTGAACACCAGTTGTTTATTGTCTCCAGGGCCAGCGGGGAAGAAAAGTCCAGCTCCTCTATCATGGCCAGATACCATGTTTTGACCAGTTGTTTGAAAGAGTCACGTACAGGGAATCCTTCACGGATCCAGATGGAATTGGCAATGCCCACTTCTGTCAGCCTGTCGGCATCTGTCAGTTCCCGGGTCATGGTCCGGAAAAATCCGTTTATATCCTTGTAGGAGAAATCTTCAAATCCCAGGACCTTTTTCATCTCTTCAGCCGTGGCACCGGCCGTTCCGTTGGCGGTCATGGACAATGCCAGAGAGGCACTCAGGGGAGAGATAAAGAAATTCTCATCTTCTGTGGATACTTGTCCGAAAAGATCAAATGCAAAGCGGTTGACTTCGGCCGAAATGGCTTGTTCTGTCCTGGTCAGGATAATATCCTTCCGCTGGTTGGCCTGTTGTGACAGCCTTTCACAGCCGCCGGAAAAAACAGACAGCAACAGCGTGGTGATAATCAGATGTACCGTTTGTTTCATCAAAACAAAGATACATTTATTATGCATATTGCTGCATTTACTGCTCGTAATAGAGGCCTTCACGAGACAGGAGATGGTCCAGGTTGGCCAGGTTGTACACGATAACTGCCTGTACTACAGAGGTGTGTTCCTGATATTCTCCTATGCTTTTGGTATAAAGATCCCGTTCAGTATGCCAGATTTCCCGGTAATTGAAATCATATCCTTTCACATCGCCATCACGCAAATTTATGGTGGGCACTCCTTTGATGGCAAATACCGAGGCATCGGTTCCTCCGGTTCTTTTGGGCATGGGACGCGGGGGAATGGTGTCCACGGTAAACGGGAAATCAGGATTGATGTCCGAAATGTGTTTCGAGGCTTTTACAAAATCTTCGTACATGGCTTTGGGTACCGCTACCCCGGTGGCAGCCAGTGGTCCTCCGTCCCTGTTGAAGAGGTTTGAGATCCGCTCCAGTTCGTCTTTATGCTGTTCAACCCACGCGGTGGCTCCGAGCAACCCAAATTCTTCGCCGGCAAATAGCACAAACAGGATGCTTCTTTTAGGTTTTGCCCCGGCAACGGAAAGCAGCCTGGCCGATTCCATGGCAGGGGTAACCCCTACGCCGCAATCCACACCCCCGGCAGCCACATCATAGGAATCCAGGTGACCACTCACCATCACGTATTGATCCGGGTAATGCGTTCCGGTGATTTTGGCGACCACGTTATGGAACTTGACCGGGCCGGGCCGGAAATGGTTTCTGATGTCAAACTCCAGTGCTATGGGCTGTCTTTCCTTTGCCAGTTGGTATATATATGCGTACTGGTGTTCATCCAGTTTGATATCGGGTATTGAGGGCAGGTTCTCAAAAGAGGAAGTTTCGCCAAAAGCTGTTTCTTTATCCCACAATGCGGTGATGGGGACAGGAGCAGACTGGATCAGTCCCAAAATGCCGGCGTCTGCCATCTGCCTGTAAAACAGGGCTGGTTCGTCTGAGGTTTTAAGTAAACTGTCTTTCAGCGCCTCCTGCATTTCGTCAATATTCATTCTCCTGTCACCCGAGCGGGCACGGTAGCGCCGCATGACATCGTTATTGTGACGGGCCACCTCTTCGTTTAGCCGGATAAGCGAGTCCCTGCGTTGGTCGCCCTTTACGGACCTGTCCACAGGCCAGCCGGTATTGGTTCCTGTTACCAACACCCAGGCTCCTTTGAGAACGCCCTTCATCCGATCAAATTCTGCCTGGGTTTTGGGCTCTATGACCACATGGCCACGTTGCAATCCTATAGTCCCCGACGTGTAAGAGGGAGTGGCAAAGTGCAGGTGAATGCCGTCACCCCCGGGAAGTATCCCGCCATAAATTTTTCCTGACCAGGGGCCGCGGCTGAATCCCACGCGTGTTTCGCCTGCCTCTTCAATGGACACCTCGAGTCCCCAGGATTCAAACTGTGCAGCAGCCCACTGTACTGCCGCATTGTAGGCGTCCGACCCCACAGGCCGTCCGCCTATCCGGTTTGTAAGGATGTCCAGGTGTTTCTGCGTCTGGTTATTGGTGGTTCCCTCATGGATGATCTTTTTGACCACGGCATCCTGTGCCGGTGCTTTGAGGGAAAATGCAAAGAGACTTACTGTCAACAGCAAGCTGCAATAAACGGGGCTCTTTCTCATCTGATATAATGTGTTTGAATACAAGTATAACAAATGTAGTGTTTTTTTATCTTTGTAGTATGATCAGGTTCAGGGAAATCGTCAGTGCGTTTATGGTTTTATTTGCCGTGATTGACATTACTGGTTCCATACCCATTATTCTTGATATGAAAGCCAAAGGAAGGAAATTCAAGCCTTTCCTGGCGACCATCATATCCACTGCCCTGATATTCCTGTTTTTATTTGTGGGAGAGGCCATCCTTGGACTGTTCAGTGTAGACATTTCTTCTTTTGCCGTTGCCGGGTCACTGGTGATCTTTGTGCTGGCAGTGGAAATGATATTTGGGATTGAAATTTTCAAGAACGACGGACCTCCGGATGCAGCCACCATCGTTCCCCTTGTATTTCCGCTTATAGCCGGGACAGGGACCCTGACAACCGTACTGTCCTTGCGCGCGGAATACAGCCTGCTCAATGTGAGCATTGCCATTGTACTCAACATGATCATAGTATACGTTGTGTTGAGGCATGTGAATCTGGCAGAAAAACTGCTTGGCAAGGGAGGGATCTACATTTTGAGAAAATTCTTTGGCATCATCCTGCTGGCCATAGCTGTAAAACTGTTTGCTTCCAACGTGACAGGGCTGTTCAACTGATCTGTCATGAAAAACACGACCTTATCCATCCTGCTGCTTGCGTTGTTTCTGACTATTCCCTGCTGCAAGGACGGGCCAAACGTACCGGGAACTGATCCCGTGGTCCAGCCGGACTGGATTGTGGGAGCGGACATCTCGCTGCTTTCCAGGATTCAGGCCGCAGGAGGCGTTTACAAGGACAGCCAGGGCAAAGAGGTGGAAGTATTATCTTTTTTTAAGGAAAAAGGATTCAATTACGTACGCCTGCGGCTTTTTTTCAACCCCGACCTGCAATCCACAGCCTGCCAGAATCTGCCCTATGTGCAGGATCTGATGAAGAAGGCAAAGGCAAAAGGATATAAGGTATTGCTGAATTTTCACTATTCCGACACCTGGGCAGACCCGGGAAAGCAATACAAGCCTGCTTCATGGAACAGCCTGGGAGCCGATGCGCTGGCAGAAAAAGTGTATGACTATACAAGGGAAACACTGGCAACACTGGCAGACAACGGCGTGGCCCCAGAAATGATCCAGATAGGCAATGAGATCACCAATGGCATGCTGTGGGATTCGGCCCGGGCAGATGTCTGGTCTCAGGAATGGAACACACCCGGGCGCTGGACGTACTTTTGCCGGGTGCTTTCAAAGGCATCACAGGCCTGCCGCGAGATCTGCCCCGGTTCGTGGATCATGGTGCACATTGACAGGGGCGGAGACAGGGAAACGGCACTGCGCTTTTTCAATAAAATGGAACAGTACAAAGTGGATTACGATATCATAGGACTGAGTTATTACCCTTTCTGGCACGGTCCCCTCTCCAACCTGCGTGCCTGCCTGAACGGGCTGCAGATGAATTTTCCATCCAAAAAAATCAACCTGGTTGAGGTTGCTTTCCCCAACCATACCTGGGGGATTCCCGACAATGCCGGGTATGCGCCCGAATATGAAGCTTCACCGGTCGGACAGGCAGCCTTTATGGAAGACTTCATACAGACACTGAAGGATTTTCCCAATGTGAACGGATTCATGTACTGGTACCCCGAAGAGACTTACATTCCGGGCGGCAACATTTTGACACTGCACAGGGGAGTATTCGACATCCATACCGGCAAGGTATTACCGGTTGTTGATGTTTTTGCAGACTAAGAAACGGCGGGGTTTGCATTTTCGGTAGGTTCCCCCGTAAGGCTGTGAAAGTTCCCCGGCAGTGGCCAGCCATATGGCAGTCGAAGCGCCCTTGGCTGGAGAACTCAGTAGGGGCCGGAAAAAAATATTCACAAGAGGATCCAGAAAATTATTCATGGTCACCAGAGGCGTATTGACGGCCCCCGGATCGGCAGACACCACCTGGATACCTTGTCCTTTTAATTTTTCTGCAAGGGAGAGGGAAGCGTAATAAAGTGCCTGCTTAGTATGACTATAACGGATCACCCGTCCGGCCCAGGTTTTCGGTACATGTGTAAGAAATGAAGGCCTGAGCCTGAAAATCAGGCCAAAGTCAACGGTGCAGGACAAGGTGAAAATGATTCGGGCCCCGTCTTCTGTGGCCGATCCCATTTCCAGCTGAGGAATCAACAGACGCGTCAGGTAGAGCGGAGCCCTGTAATTCACTTGGGATATCATATCGTACCCGTCTTCTGTCAGACGGGTGCTCAGTGGCAGGATCCCTGCGTTGTGTATCAGCCTGTTGATGATAGTGCCCTCCAGGGCCGAGGCAAATGACCTGACCGAGGCAAAGGAAGCCAGGTCCAGCTGTAACATCCGGATGGAAAGAGATCCTCCTGGATAAATGTACTTTTCTTGCAACTCCCTGAAAAAAGGCATGGCCGCCTCCGGCAGGAGGCAGGCCATGATCAGTGAATAACCGTTATCGAGCAGCGAACGGCAGATCTCGCGGCCCATGCCACCATCTGCACCGGTGACAACGGCCGTCTTCATCAGGCTTTATTGTCTGAACCCAATACGTTTATGTTTTTGTGCTTGTAAAGCTCTTTGAGCTTGTCCCGGGCCGGTCCCAGGTACTTGCGGGGATCAAACTCCTCAGGTTTTTCCACAAACACCTTGCGGATTGCCGCTGTCATGGCCAGCCTGCCATCGGAGTCAATGTTTATCTTGCAAACAGCCGAGCCGGCTGCTTTCCTGAGCTGTTCCTCGGGAATTCCGATTGAATCTTTCATTTTACCTCCATAGCGGTTGATTTCTGCTACGATATCCTGGGGAACGCTGGAAGAACCATGAAGCACGATGGGGAATCCGGGGATGCGTTTTTCGATCTCCTTCAGGATATCCAGGCGTATCTCGGGCTTCTGTCCCGGTTTGAATTTGAAGGCACCGTGAGAAGTACCAATAGATATGGCCAGGGAATCAACGCCGGTACGTTTTACAAAATCTTCCACCTCTTCCGGCTGGGTATAAGTGTGATGCTCGGCATTCACATCGTCTTCCACTCCGGCCAGAACGCCCAGTTCGCCTTCTACCGTAACATCATACTGGTGAGCATAATCAACCACACGGCGCGTCAGGGCTATGTTTTCTTCGTAAGGCAGGTGTGATCCGTCTATCATAACGGAGGAGAATCCGAATTCAATGCAATTTTTGCACAATTCAAAGGAATCACCGTGGTCCAGGTGAAGCACTATCGGAATGGGATAACCCAGCTCTTTGGCATACTCGACGGCTCCCTGTGCCATGTAGCGCAACAGGGTCTGGTTTGCATATTTGCGCGCCCCGCTCGATACCTGGAGAATAACAGGTGATTTTGTTTCCACACAGGCAGCGATGATGGCCTGCAGCTGTTCCATGTTATTGAAATTATAAGCAGGTATGGCGTAGCCGCCCTGCATTGCCTTGGCAAACAGATCCCGTGAGTTCACCAGGCCTAATTCTTTGTACGATATCATTTTTTCATTTTTTCTGTCTGCAAAGATAAGAGTTTTGCAGTATATTTGGGTCTTAATAAACCATAATAATAATGAAACCTTACCTACTGGAAGAAACAAACTGGCATACTGTGAAAGAACTGGATTACCGGGTTGCGTTGTTGCCCTGGGGGGCTACCGAGGCACATAATCATCACCTGCCTTACGGGAGCGATACCATCATGGCCACTCATGTTGCACGCTGCAGCGCCGCCATTGCCTGGGAGCGGGGTGTGAGGACCCTGGTGCTCCCCCAGATCGCCTATGGGGTGAACTCGGGACAGATGGATATCCCTTTTTGCATGCACATGAATCCTTCCACGCAACAACGCATTCTGGAAGACATAGTTGCCGTCCTGGTGCGCCACAAGGTGAACAAGCTGGTCATAGTCAACGGGCATGGCGGAAACATGTTCCAAAATGCCATCAGGGAACTGGAACTCCGTTTTCCCGGCATGCTCATATGCATGCTGAACTGGTGGCGTGTCCGCCCGGTGAAAGAGTATTTTGACAACCCGGGAGACCATGCCGATGAAATGGAAACCTCGGCCATGATGGCAATCCGGCCTGAGCTGGTGCTTCCCCTGGAATATGCAGGAAGCGGCAAGGAACACCGTTTCACCATCAAGGGATTCAGGGAAAGATGGGCCTGGATTTCAAGGCGCTGGATCTATACAACGGACGATACGGGGGTGGGGGATCCTTCCCTGTCAACTCCGGACAAGGGCAAGCGTTTCATGGATAACTGCATAGCCGAAGTGGCCGCTTTCCTGGAAGAATTTTCAAAGATCGGGAAAATGGAGGATTTGTATGAGCGATAAGAAAGCATTGATATTTTCAGCACCATCGGGCGCAGGAAAATCCACTGTGGTGAACCACCTGATGGAAATCTTTCCACGTCTGGATTTTTCCATTACAGCCACCACCAGGCCAAAACGCGGCACAGAAGAAAACGGGAAAGAATACTACTTCATAAGCAGGGAAGAGTTTCTCAGGCTTATTGAAGAGGATGCTTTCGTTGAGTGGCAGGAAGTGTATAAGGGCAGTTATTACGGCACTTTGAAACTGGAGCTTGAAAGGATATGGAACGGGAACAAAGTGGCTGTTTTTGACGTAGATGTTAAAGGGGGTATCAACCTGAAAAAAATATTCGGGAACGACGCCCTATCGGTGTTCGTTGCCCCGCCTTCGCTGGAAGTATTGCGCGAACGGCTTGTAAAAAGGGGAACAGATTCGCCCCGGGCCATAGAAGAACGGCTGGCCAAGGCTACCTTAGAGATGGAGGATGCACGCAATTTTGACGTGGTCCTGGTCAATGACCGTCTGGAAGACACCTTGGACAAAGCCACGGAAATAGTGGCAGCTTTTATTTATTGACATGAATACCTGCGGCTTATATTTTGGTTCTTTCAATCCCTTCCACATAGGGCACCTGGCCATTGTGAACTATCTGGTGTCCTTTACCACGCTGGACAGTGTCCGGCTGGTTGTATCGCCGCTCAATCCGCTTAAGTTCGACAGGGAGCCCTGCTTTCAATCACCGCGGGAGCGATTGCTTCACATACGCAAGGCCATGGAAACCAGGAAGCTGCCGGTAGAAGTGTCCGATGTGGAATTCAACATGCCCCGGCCGCTTTATACTATCAACACGTTGCATCATCTGCAGGTGCAGGAACCCGGGGTGAATTTCATCCTGGTGATAGGTGCTGACAACCTGGAGCATATTGAATCATGGAAATCCTGGGAAACCATCCTGGAAGAATTCATCCTTTATATTTACCCACGACAGGACGTGGACTCAATAGCTTTGAGGGAAAAGTACATTTCCCGTGCCTGTGGCATTGTACTGCTGCGGGCTCCGCTGATAGCCATCTCCTCCACTTTCATTAGGGAAGGTCTGGAACAGGGAAAGAACATGAACGGTTTTTTAGTCTGATATACAGGTTATGAAAGTTTTCCGCACAAAGGACATCGGCACCGTAGACCTTTTGTACAGGGAAATAACGGGTGTGACCGAACAAGACCTGATAGAGCGTGCGGCACACGCTTTTGTGCAGGCTTTCATCCGAGAGGAAAAGAAACCGGGAAGGGTACTGGTGGTTGCCGGCCCGGGCAACAACGGGGCTGATGCCCGGTCCGTTGCACGCTTGTTGACCGAACTGGGCTGGCAGACAGATCTGTGGGATTTTTCAGAAAAAGACCAAGTGGAAAATCAGCTGGCAGACTGGACCGGTTACTTGCAAAACCTGCCTGCGGGCACGGTGGTGATAGACGGATTATTCGGATCGGGCCTGACAAGGCCTGTGACAGATCCTTATGCCCGGATCATTGAGGGTATCAATGCGCTGGATACCACTGTGTATGCTGTGGATATTCCTTCCGGACTTGCCGGTGACGGCATTCCCTTTACCACCGGAGCGGTTGTGAAAGCCTCGGCCACTTTCACCTTTCAGTTCCCTAAATTGTCTTTCTTCTTTGCCGAGAATTACCCTTATGTGGGCCAGTGGGAGGTCCTTGATATAGGAATGGGAGGGATGGCTTATCCAGAGGTTGATACACCGTTCAGGATGACAGAAGAGTCTGATATCCATAACCTTTTTCCCCGGAAAAGGCACCCTTTTTCTTTCAAGAACAACTACGGGCACGCCCTGCTCATTGCCGGAAGCCTGGGTAAAATGGGAGCCGCCATTCTTTCTGCCCGTTCTTGCCTGCGTGTGGGCACCGGCCTTCTGACGGCACATCTTCCCGGACGGGGAGAGATCCCCATGCAGACCTCATTGCCCGAGGCCATGGTTTCCCTGGACAGCCACAGGGACGTGGCCGGAGACCTGCCGCATGGACTCCTGGTGCCAAAGACACCCTATACAGCCATCGGAGCCGGACCGGGCCTTGGAACATCCGGGGAAACGGCCGGTATGTTATGGGATTTGCTGAAATGGTTCGGCAATAAGACACCTTGCCCCTCCCTGGTGCTGGATGCAGATGCCCTGAACATCATATCCGAACATCCCGGCATGATGGAATACCTGCCCAGGGGAACGGTCCTGACGCCCCATCCGGGAGAATTCGACCGTCTGGCCAGGGCCTGTGGCATGGCCCGTGCCGAGAGCTCTTACCTGAGGGCCATACAGGCCGTTGAAATGGCGGTGGAACACAAGATCATTGTTGTGCTAAAGGGAAGGTACACCCTGATTGCGACACCGACCGCCCCTCACTGGTTCAATCCCGCCGGAAATCCGGCCATGGCAACAGCCGGAAGCGGTGATGTCCTGACAGGGATCATCCTGGGATTGCTAGCACAGGGATTTGAACCCCGGACGGCAGCCATACTGGGTGTATGGCTTCATGCCAGGGCAGGAGACAAGGCTGCTGCCACCGATAGATTTCTCCTTGCCGGCGATATCATTGAGAATCTGTAACTTTTTTCCCGAAAACAGACCACGGGGACACGAATACAACGGGCTCCCTTGTTACCGGATGAACAAATGCCAGGCGAAAGGCATGCAAGGAAATGCCACCGTCCTGATTGGGACGTGAAGCGCCGTATTTGAGGTCGCCTTTTATGGGGGAACCCATGGCCGCCAGCTGACAGCGGATCTGGTGGTGCCTTCCTGTCAGAAGTTCTATTTCCAGCAAATGGTAATTCCGGATGCTTTTCAGGTATTTGTAGCGTAACCTGGCTTCTTTGGCCCCTTGCTCCGGTTCATCCAGGGCATATGATTTGTTCTGTTTCTCGTTCCTGGTCAGGTAATGGACCAGGAGTGCCTCGTCCTGTGCGGGTTTGTTTGCCACAAGAGCCAGGTATGTTTTGCTGACGGTACCCTGGTTAAACATCCTGTTCATGCGCTCTAGGGCTTTGGACGTCTTAGCAAACAGACAGATACCACTCACCGGACGGTCCAGCCGGTGGGGTACGCCAAGAAAGACATTCCCGGGCTTTGCATCCCGTACCTTAAGGAAGGCTTTGATGGCTTCACTCAGCGGGGTGTCTCCCGTTATGTCTCCCTGAACGATTTCGCCCACCATCTTGTTGATCACAATAAGGTGGTTATCCTCGTACAGTATGCGCTCTGACAGCGTCGTCTGAACATGATATGACATAGTGACAAAGATAATGAATCCCATGAACTGCCAACCTGTCAGCAAATGCCTTTTGGCATAACTATTGAGCATGATAGGGCAGAAATCAGTAAATAATCATTAAAGAACAAATAAATTATGGGTAAAATTATTGGTATAGACCTGGGGACCACCAACTCCTGCGTTGCCGTCATGGAGGGCAACGAACCGGTAGTGATCATCAATTCGGAAGGAAAACGCACAACCCCTTCGGTTGTGGCATTTGCAGACAATGGCGAACGCAAGATAGGTGATCCCGCAAAACGTCAGGCAATTACAAACCCCCTAAAAACCATTTATTCGATCAAGCGTTTCATGGGAGAAACTTTCGACAAGGTTGCCCTTGAGCGCAACAGGGTTTCGTATGCCGTGGAAAAGGGAGACAACAACACACCCCGGGTGAAGATTGACGAACGTTTATATACACCGCAGGAAATATCAGCTATGGTCTTGCAGAAGATGAAGAAGACGGCAGAAGATTTCCTGGGACAGGAAGTGACCGAAGCCGTGATAACCGTCCCTGCCTATTTCAGTGATTCACAAAGGCAGGCAACCAAAGAGGCCGGAGAAATCGCCGGACTCAAGGTTCGTCGTATCATAAACGAGCCTACGGCTGCTTCGTTGGCCTATGGACTGGACAAGAAACACAAGGACATGAAGATCGCCGTGTATGACCTGGGAGGTGGCACATTCGACATATCCATCCTGGAACTGGGAGACGGAGTGTTCGAGGTCAAATCCACCAACGGGGACACCCACCTGGGAGGCGATGACTTTGACCAGGCAGTGATTGACTGGCTTGCCGGGGAATTTGCTTCGGAAAACAGCGGACTGGACCTAAGGAAGGATCCCATGGCCCTGCAGCGCCTGAAAGAAGCAGCTGAAAAGGCCAAGATCGAACTCTCCAGCCAGAACTCCACAGAGATCAACCTGCCGTATATCATGCCTGTGGACGGCATGCCCAAACACCTTGTCAAGACATTGACAAGGGCAAAATTTGAACAACTCATAGACAGCCTGGTGCAGCGCACCGTGGAACCCTGCAAGAAAGCACTTTCAGATGCAGGCATGAAACCTTCCGATATCGATGAAGTGATACTGGTGGGTGGTTCAACCCGTATACCGGTCATACAGCAGCTGGTGCAAAAACTGTTCGGGCAGGTTCCCGATAAGAGTGTCAATCCGGACGAAGTGGTTGCCATTGGCGCTGCCATCCAGGGCGGTGTTTTGTCGGGAGATGTGAAGGACGTGCTTTTGCTGGACGTCACCCCGCTGAGCCTTGGCATTGAAACCCTGGGAGGAGTTATGACAAGGCTCATAGAAGCCAACACAACCATACCCACAAAAAAATCACAGGTTTTCTCCACTGCCAGCGACAACCAGCCTTCCGTAGAGATCCACGTGCTGCAGGGAGAAAGGCCCATGGCAAGGGATAACAAGACCATCGGACGATTCCACCTGGATGGCATAGCTCCGGCTCCCCGTGGCATACCCCAGATAGAAGTGTCCTTCGACATAGATGCCAACGGCATATTGAACGTCTCGGCAAAGGACAAGGGGACGGGCAAGGAACAGAAAATCCGCATTGAGGCTTCCTCGGGCCTTACCGAAGCAGAGATCAAAAAAATGCGGGATGAGGCAAAGGCCAATGAAGAAGCCGACAAGAAGGAAAGGGAACGTGTCGATAAGATCAACGAAGCCGACAGTCTGATCTTCCAGACAGAGAAACAGCTCAAGGAGTATGGGGACAAATTGCCGGAAGACAAGAAGAATCCCATACAGGAAGCCCTGAATCAATTGAAAGAGGCACATAAATCACAGGATATTGCAGCCATAGACAGTGCTATGGAAAACCTCAATAAGGCATGGCATGCTGCCTCGGAAGAAATGTACAAAGCTTCCCAGGCTTCCGGTGAAGGCCAACAGCAGAGCCCCTTTGAAGGAGGCGCACCAGGCAATGGGACTGGCGCCACACAGGAAGAAGGAGAAGTCAAGGATGTAGATTTTGAAGAGGTCAAGTAATATGCAAGCAGACAAAAAGAAACATCAGGCCCAGGAGGGGCCTGATGTTCCTCATGTTGAGGAAAGAGATAATGTATCCGGAGCAAATGGTCAGGCACCCGCTCAGGAAGAACCGGGTACCGGGATAGCACAGGCGGAAGAGACACCCGACGTGAACAAGTTAAAGGAGCAACTGGACCAGACAAACGACAGACTGCTCAGGTTGCATGCGGAATTCGACAATTACCGCAAACGTACGGCAAAGGAACGCCTGGACCTGGTTCTGACAGCTTCCGAAGACGTTATAAAGGGCATGCTCCCGGTGCTGGATGATTGCCAGCGCGCACTCAGAACACTGGAAAAACTGGAGAACGCAGATCCTGTATCGGTGGAAGGTGTGAATTTGATATACAGCAAATTGCTGACCTATTTACAGGGAAGGGGACTGAAGATCATAGAGGCTAAAGGAAAACCGCTGGATACGGATTTTCATTGTGCTGTGGCAAAAACTCCCGTAAAAGAGAAAAAATTGAAAGGAAAGATAGTGGATGTTGTTATGGAGGGATATACTCTGAACGGAAAAGTAATCAGGTTCGCTAACGTGGTAGTGGGCGAATAAGATACAATATGGCAAAAAGAGACTTTTACGAAGTATTGGGCGTAGAGAAGAGCGCTTCTGCCGAAGAAATCAAGAAAGCTTACCGGAAAAAAGCACTCCAGTACCATCCGGACAAGAACCCGGGAAACAAGGAGGCAGAAGAAAAATTCAAGGAAGCAGCCGAAGCGTACGATGTGCTGAGCGATCAGGCCAAGAAGTCGCGATACGACCAGTTCGGCCATGCAGGTGTGGATGGAATGGGTGCCGGAGGGCCGGGAGGTTTTGCAGGCGGGTTCACCATGGACGATATCTTCTCCCGGTTTGGAGACATCTTCGGCGGGGCATTCGGAGGAAGTCCCTTTGGCAGTCCCTTTGGCAGTCAGGCCGGCACAAGACGCGGGGTGCGGCGTGGTTCGGATATCCGCATACGGGTGAAGCTGAACCTTGAAGAGATTGCCCACGGGGCCGACAAGGTTGTCAAGATCAACAAGCTCAAATCCTGCAGCCATTGTGGCGGAAAAGGCGCTGTATCCGAGTCTGACATGAGAAAATGTCCCACCTGTAACGGGTCAGGGGTATTTACCCGGGTCACGCATACTTTCCTGGGACAAATGCAGAACAGCAGTCCATGCCCTCAGTGCAACGGCGAGGGAAAGATAGTCACCAATCCCTGTAATGAATGCAAGGGAGAAGGTGTCGTAAAGCAAGCCGAGGAAATATCCTTTTCCATACCCAAAGGGGTGGAGGAGGGGATGCAGCTTACCATCTCGGGCAAGGGAAATGCTCCCAAACGTGGAGGTGTCAACGGAAACCTTCTGGTTGTCATAGAAGAAGAGCCCCATCCGCAATTGCAGCGTGACGGGCACGATCTGATCTACACGCTCTTTTTGTCAGTTGTGCAGGCTGCGCTGGGAGACGAAGTGGAAATCCCCACCGTAGACGGGAAGGCAAAGATCAAAATAGAACAGGGTATCCAGAGTGGCCGTATCTTGCGTTTGAGGGGCAAGGGATTGCCCGATGTAAACAGCTATGGCACAGGTGACCTGCTGGTATTTATACAGGTATGGACACCAAAAAAACTCTCCAGGCAGGAGAAGGAAATGTTGTCCAAACTTAAGGATTCTCCTAATTTTGCCCCGAATCCTGACAAAGAGGAAAGGAACTTCTTTGACAGGATGAAAAAAATGTTCTCATAATGAAGCTTCTTTCAAGACAATTGCCGGCACTGTTTACAGCGCTGGTTTCTGCTATTGGCAGCCTGCATGCCCAGACTCCCGTTTTATCCGGTTATTACGTCACTCCTGTTCGAGTTGAACCACTTTCCCTGAGCGGGAGCACCGGTGAGTTCAGGGCAGCTCATTTTCACACCGGCCTTGATTTCCGTGTGGGAGGTGTTTCCGGAGCCCCGGTGTATGCAGCAGCGGAAGGTTACATTTCCCGTATCACGGTCTCTGCGGGCGGCTACGGAAATTGCCTGCTGGTATCACACCCTAACGGGACCATCTCACTGTACGGGCATCTGGATGCTTTTTCCCCGAAGGTGGCAGCTTACGTGGAGCAGGAACAATACCGCAGGGAAAGTTTCCAGGTTTCCCTGGATTGTCCTCCTGAGATGTTCCCGGTACAAAAAGGCGAACAGATTGGAAAAGCAGGCAATACGGGCGATTCGGGCGGTCCCCACCTGCATTTTGAGATCCGCTACCAGGACTCACTTTATGACAATGGCATGGTTACAGCCAACCTGCTCAATCATGGCGTCTATAAGCTGGAAGATGCGTTGCCGCCCGAATTCAGGATGGTCCTTTTTTATGGATACAGCACTTCTGACGACGGCATACCTGTCACCCGTCTCATTACCGGTTTTGACGGAAACAATAAACAGGCGGCAGTCAATGTTCCGGACACCTTCTTTGTGGCGATAGATGCGATTGACCGGATGAACAACACGAATTTCAGACTCGGTGTTCAAACCTGGGAGGTATACCTGGACCAGGATCTGGTGTATCAGTTCAGCAACCTGGACCTGCCCTTGTCATGGACCCGTCATATACTATCCCTGATCCACTACCCTGAAAGGAGCCGTAACGGAAGGAGCCTTCTCAAAACCTGGGTCGAACCCGGCAACGTGCTTAAAGACAGGACATACGCACCCACACTGGGCTTATTTACTTTATCCGACACCCTTACTCATTCCCTGCGTATAGTGGTGCATGACGCGGCAGGGCACAGTACCCGCAGAACATATGCCATAAGGAAAAACAGCGGACTGGAGGCCCTGACCGACAGGCAGGAAAACGTCGTGAACACACCTACTGACGGGCTTCCGGCAGAAGAATACCAGCAGCATTTCTATTGGGACAGGGAGAATTCCTTTGCTGCCCGGGACATACGTATAACAGTACCATCCAAGGCGCTGTACAGCGACATGCTGTTCCAGGCTTCACGTTTGGGCATGCTGGAATGGCAACTACATACCCCCGATATTCCGCTCCATTTGCCGATGCAGGTAGAGCTCAGGATTCCGGATACCATACCGGCTGCCTTGCATGACAAGGTGGTGGTGATGCGGTTACAGGACAACGGAAGGGATCCCCACCGGCAGGCTGCAGATCCAAACCTGTGGAGGTCAGCCGGGGGTGAATCAACAGACAGCCTGGTCACCTTCAGGACCAATTCCTTTGGCCGGTTCCGGATGGATGTCGACACCATTCCGCCGGCCGTCATCGCTTCCTTTTCCCGGGGAGCAGATCTGCGTGGACGCAGTAGCGTGAAATTCACCATAAAGGATGCATGTTCCGGCATCGGGGACTATAAAGTCACCATAGACGGGAAGTGGATCCTGGGAGTTCATGATCCAAAACGCTCCAGGATTACCTGCATGCTTGAACCAGAAAGGATCACCAGGGGGGTAAGACACCAGGTGGTGATGCAGGTTACCGACCAGAAAAACAATATTACAACCTATAAAACGGAATTCTTATGGTAATAATGAAAAATAGCCCGGTGTACGATCCAGGTGAAGGGATCACCGCTTTAGGACTGATGTCTGGAACTTCCCTTGACGGGCTGGACCTGTGCCTGGCCCGTTTCACACTAAAGGATGGAAAATGGTCCTACTGCATAACACATGCGGATTCTGTCATTTATCCGGCGGAGCTGAAATATGCCCTGTCAACTGCCCAGACAATGACGGCCCTGGATTATGCCCGGTTACACTCCGATTACGGAATATACCTGGGTGAGCAGGTCCGTTTGTTTATGGAAAAGTATGGGGTCAGGCCGCAGCTGGTGGCGTCGCACGGTCACACCATTTTCCACCAGCCTTCCATAAGGCTTACAAGCCAGATAGGAAGCGGAGCAGGCATTGCCGCTGAAAGCGGAATCCCGGTTGTCTGTGATTTCAGGACCACCGATGTGGCACTTCACGGCCAGGGAGCCCCACTGGTACCTGTAGGTGACCGGAATCTTTTCGGCGATTATGATTATTGTCTGAACCTGGGGGGATTTTCAAACATATCTTCCGAAGCCCCTGACGGATCAAGAAAAGCGTATGACATCACAGCCGTCAATTACGTGCTGAATCATTATACCCGCCTGGAAGGAGAAGATTATGACAAAGACGGGCTTCGCGCCCGCCGGGGGAAAGTGCATAATACCGTTCTGGATGTATTGAACCTGCTCCCATTTTATAAGCAGGGAGGACCTAAATCCCTGGGCAGGGAGTGGGTGGAAGAAGAAGTATTTCCCCTGATAGATTCCTTTGGTCTGGGCACTGATGATGTGCTGGCCACCTTTTGTGAGCATGTGGCAGTACAGACAGCATCTCATGTAAGGCCCGGATCCAGGGTGCTGGTAACCGGCGGAGGGGCTTTCAACCGGTATTTGATGGAACGGATGGCCGCAAGGGCACCCAGGGTGGTTTATTTCATTCCCGATGCATTGACCGTCAATTTCAAGGAAGCGCTCATCTTTGCTTTTCTTGGTGTGCTTTATGTATGCGGTATTCCGTCCTGCCTTTCTTCCGTGACGGGGAGCCTGCATGATAATATTGGCGGAGCCCTTTATAAATGTTGATAAAAAGTTTGGGTAAAAGGAAAAAAACGCTACCTTTGCAAGCCCAAAATTAACACCACACGTACTGAGATGGACTTAATTAAAGTAGCAGAGCAAGCATTTAACGGAAACAGCAAGACTTTTCCGGAATTTAAATCGGGTGATACCATTACGGTAACCTATATTATTAAGGATGAGACCAAGGAACGTCTGCAGAAATTCCGCGGGGTTTGCATCCAGCGCAAAGGCTCCGGAGCAACGGAAACCTTTACAGTAAGAAAGATGTCAAACGGAGTGGGTGTTGAACGTATCTTTCCGTATAACTCACCATTCATTGATTCCATAGAAGTCAACAAATACGGGAAGGTCCGCCGCGCACGCATTTTCTACCTGCGCAACCTTACCGGTAAGAAGGCCCGCATTAAAGAAAGAAGGGTCGTTCTGGAGAAACCTGCAGAGGCCTGACAATCATGGCCCCGTAGCTCAACTGAATAGAGCATTTGACTACGGATCAAAAGGTTACAGGTTTGAATCCTGTCGGGGTCGCTAAAGTGAGGATGACTGAAAAGGTCATCCTCATTTTTTTAAGCCGATGCGCAATCTTGTTTCAGGCAGCCGCTGCACTACAATGAACTGAGCGCTTTTTTGGTACGCCGAGGCGCTCAGTTCTTTGCAATGCAGCGAGCTTGCCGTTGAGCAGCATAGGAGGTTCCACCTCCTTTTTGTAGGGTTCAAAGCGAAGCAGGGCGTGTGGCAGTCTCCTCCGCAAGGCGTGTCCACCCCCGGACACGGGCAGGGGGAGGGGCCGGAGCAAAGCAAGTTGATAAACTTGCGAAGCGGAGTCCTTCCGGGGGAGAGCTGCCACACGCTGCGAGGTTCGAACCTACTAAATGAAAGGAGCCGGCTAAAAATCACTTTTTAGTCGGCTCCATTTTTATTGAAGATTGCCTACCTTTGTTTTCATGAAACTGTACCTGCCTTCGGATGAAGAAATAACACTGTCTTCGGAAGAGGAAATGACACTGCCTTTGGTGGAAGGCGTGAAATGCGGATTTCCCTCACCTGCAGAGGATTTTTCCGATATGCGGCTCAATATCACCGAGGAGATCGTGAAGAATCCGGCTTCCACATTCTATGCGCGTGTGAGCGGGAACAGCATGATCAATTACGGGATAGGGGACGGGGATATTTTGGTGGTGGACAAATCGGTGGACCCATACGACGGTTGTATTGCCATCTGTTTTGTAGACGGCGAATTCACGCTCAAGCACGTTGAAAAGCATGATGATCATATCCTGCTGGTACCAGGGAATAAAAAGTATCAATCTATCCGGATAACCGCCGACAATCATTTTGTCATCTGGGGTGTGGTGCGGTATGTGATCAAAAAACTCTGACCATGTATGCGCTGGCCGACTGCAACAATTTCTTCGTCAGTTGTGAAAGGGTATTCAACCCGGACCTGAACGGACGTCCGGTCATCGTTTTGTCCAACAACGACGGGTGTGCCGTATCGCGCAGCAATGAAGCCAAGGCCCTGGGCATCACAATGGGTGTTCCCCTTTACCAGGTCAGGGATATTGTTGAAAAGCACAAGGTCGCCGTTTTTTCCTCCAATTTTTCCCTTTACGGGGATATGTCCAAACGCGTACACATGACGCTGCGGCAGCTGGCTCCTGCCATAGAGATTTATTCCATTGACGAAGCTTTCCTGGACCTGCGCGGCATGGAGCACACAGACCTGGATGCGTTTGCAAAGAAGGCCTCGGCCTTATGCCTCAAAAATACAGGGATCCCCGTATCCATTGGCGTTGCCTCCACCAAGACGCTGGCCAAGATCGCCTCCAAAGCATGCAAACACCGTCCGGAGTTGCAGGGAGGGTATTTCCTGCACAAACAGGAAGAGATTGACCGGATTCTGCCCACCGTTCCCGTGGAGGATATCTGGGGCATAGGGCGCCGGTTATCTAAAATGCTGCATTCCCACGGGGTACAGACGGCGGCCGGTTTTATACAATTGCCTGCAGAGTGGGTGCAGAAGCAGATGAGCATTACCGGATTGAGAACCTGGAAGGAATTGCAGGGAGAGTCCTGTATAGATTTCTCGGACCATGTACCACCCAAAAAACAGATCTGCATTTCCCGCAGTTTTGCCCGTGAGATAACAGATTACATGAAACTCTCCGAACAGGTTTCACTGTTTACTTCCATGGTATGCGAAAAACTTCGCAGGCAACACAGCGCTGCCTGTCAAGCCATTGTATTTGTCCTGACCAACCGCTTCAAGGCCAGTGTCCCGCAGCAGTATGAAAGCCGCCTGATCACCTTCCCGGTTGCAACATCCAGCACCCTTGAGATCAACCGTGCCGTACTGAAGGAACTATCTTTCCTTTTCCGCAAGGGCTACGCCTACAAGAAAGCCGGTGTCATCCTGACCGGCATCATTCCTGACAATGCGGTTCAATTGGATTTGTATGATACGACAGACCGGTTGAAACATGCACGCCTGATGAAGGTCATGGATGAGGTCAACACCCGGATAGGGCGTGGCACCCTGGCCATGGCCACCGAATCTGCAGAGGGCATAAAGATGAACCGTCAGCACCTCTCTCCGCAATATACAACCCGGTGGTCCGATATCCCGGTAGTAAAATCTTTATGATAAACTATAAAAAATAGTTGCATAACTAAAATATTTAGTTATATTTGCAGTGAAAACATCATTTTATCATGAAACTCACTGCAAAAGAAGAAGAAATCATGTCCTTTTTCTGGGACAAAGGACCTCTCTTTGTACGAGAGCTCCTGGATTGTTATAGTCAGCCGAGGCCGCATTTCAATACCTTGTCCACCATAGTGCGTAGCCTGGAGGAAAAAGGATTTCTGGACCACAAGGCCTTTGGCAATTCTTACCAGTATTTTCCTGTTGTAAGCCGTGAAGAGTTCAGTAAGTCTTCACTTAATGGAGTTATCCGGAAATATTACAGCAGTTCTGCCTTCAGCGCCGTGTCTTCCCTTATAGAGGAAGAGGCCATTTCGTTAAGCGATCTGAAGAAGCTTATAACCGAGGTGGAACGCAGAAACGGTTGACCATGGGAGCATTTGTCACATATGTATTGGAAACGGGTGTTTTCCTGTTATTTTTCTACCTGTTCAATCGGCTTTTTTTATCCGGGGAAACTTTTCACCGATTCAACCGCATAGTATGGCTGCTCATTATCCCGGTTTCCCTGATCCTCCCGTTCTGCATTCCGGGATCCTTTGATCCACTGGCCTGGTTTGGCCTGCAGGAAGCACAAGGGCAGGGGGCCATCCATCCGGAAGATATAACCCCGCTGGTGTCGGATCCGTCTGAACTTTCAGGTTCCGCCGTACGTTTGGTGCAATGGTTCTTTTTGATATACTTCATAGGTGTTTTGGTCAGTTTTATTTTCTACATCATTTCTTACATCAGGCTAACTTCTATCTTGAGGAAAAACAAAGGTAACGGAAGGGCTGCCGCTTACGGAAACCTCCTTGCACAATGCATTGAAATGACGGGTATACGCAGGAAAGTCAGGCTTATAGTCCATACATACGAGATAGCTCCCTTCAGCTGGATGCATTATATTGTGGTATCTGAACAGGATATGATCGAGGATGGGAGGGATATCCTTATCCATGAACTGTCCCACGTCCGTAAAGGACATTCGTGGGACCTGATACTGACAGACTTGCTCATTCTTTTCCAATGGTTCAATCCCGCTGCCTGGCTACTGAAACAATCCATGCAGCAGGTCCATGAATTCCAGGCCGATGACGCTGTTCTGAAAGCCGGTGTAAATGCAAAACAGTACCAATTATTATTAATAAAAAAAGCTGTTGGCACAAGACGCTACTCCATGGTCAACAGCTTTAATCACAGCAAACTTAAAAAAAGAATCACTATGATGTGGAAAAAGAAATCAAGCAAATGGGCGTTTGCAAAGTGCATATACGCTCTGCCTCTCGCGTTCATAGCCGTAACGGCCTTTGCAACGCCTGAAATCTCCGGCACGTTGTCCGGGATTTCCTCTGTCAAAGATATAAAAATTTCTTTGCCGCAGGATATCAAACCCCAGGCCCTGCCCGTAACTGCACAGGTACCGCCCCCGCCCCCTGCACCCGCCGCCGCCATTCCCGCTAAGCAGGATTCTGTGTTTCCTTTGGCCCTGTTAGACACCAAGCCATTGTTTGCCAATGGCAAAGACGAGAATGAGTTTACCAAATGGGTTTTAAATAACATGAAATACCCGGAAGAAGCCAAGAAGAAAGGGATTCAGGGAAGGGTTATTGCCAGTTTTGAGCTGTCTGAAACAGGACAGGTGGTCAATGCTAAAATTCTCAGGGGAGTAGATCCTGAACTGGACAACGAAGTCTTACGCGTTCTGATGTCTTCTCCCGTTTGGGAACGTCCCGGACAGACTAAGGGGAAAACAGTAAGGGTCAGGTATAATTTTCCCGTAAACTTTCAACTACCCAAGAAAGAAGAATCTAAGGCTCCGGAAGGGACAAAGTAAGCTCAAAGATTCCTATCTTTGAGCATGAAAAAATGCCTCATATCACTGTTATTGCTGCTGGCTGTCGCTTGCAGCAATTTTTCTTCTATAGAGAAATACCGCATTGGAAAGCCCGGTGAGTCTGAAATGATCATGCCTCTATTCACCAACCAGATCCCGGAAGAGCTGCAGTTCCTGCGTCTGAAAGCAGGTCCGCTTAGCCGGAGAGACATGAAATCAAACCTGTATTCCACCCTTAAGTCCAGGATGATGGCCACGGTCCTGGATACGGCCAACACCGGGGTGGGGATTGCTGCCCCGCAGGTGGGTATCAGCAAGCAACTTATTGCCGTCCAACGTTTTGATAAGGAAGGAGAACCTTTTGAGTTTTATGTCAATCCCATAATCGAAAACTACAGCCAGGAGACCCAATGGGGATGGGAAGGTTGCCTTTCGGTTCCCGGAGAAAGAGATACCGTGCTGCGTTCTACCCAGGTGGTCATAACTTACCGGGACCAGGATACCTGGGAGATGGCCCGGGATACGGTCTCAGGCTTTACAGCGGTTATTTTCCAGCACGAGATCGATCACCTGAACGGGAAGCTATATATTGACTGATGTTATCTGCCATCATGGCAACCAGGCGCGTGCGCGCTTCTATCGAGGCCCAGGCTATGTGCGGCGTAAGGAACAGTTTTGACTTGTCCTTTACCCGATGGTAGCAATGATCGGCCGGAAGCGGCTCGGTACTGAAAACATCCATTCCTGCACCGGCCAGCCGGTTGTTGTTCAGCGCATCGACCAGTGCACATTCATCCACGATGGCTCCCCGCCCCAGGTTGAAAAGATAGGCCGAGGCCTTCATCTTATCCAGCCCGGCTTTCCCTATCAAACCGCGGGTCTTGTCATTGAGCGGAGCGTGGATGGTCACCAGGTCGCTTGTCCGCAGCAGTTCATCCAGGTCCAGGCGCCTGTACAGCCCGCCGGCGCGTTCCTGGCCGCTGGTGGAAAAATAAACCACTTCCATTCCGAAAGCCGAGGCAATGGCCGCCACTTTCCTTCCTATGGCCCCCAACCCGATGATACCCAGCCGTTTTCCGCTTAGCTCATGGAAATACCGGCCCCCGAAGTGGGTGGGCAGGCCGCTGGCCGGGTAAGCTTCCGAGTGGGCGTATTCGTTGAAATAGGGGCCCTGCTGGACACAACATAGGATATGCAGGAAGGCGGTCTGTGCCACACTGTCTGTGGAGTAGCCCGCAACGTTTTTTACCGGGATGCCTTTCTCCGCCGCGTAGTCCAGGTCTACGGGGTCCAGGCCCGTTGCTGCAACACAGATCAGCTTCAGGTTCCTGGCAGCCTGTATCTGCGCTTTGCCCAGTTTTACCTTATTCAGTAGTACAATATCTGCCTTTTCAATACGGGCAATGATTTCTTCCGGCCGCGTATTGTCGTATACCGTCAGCTCCCCGAATTGTCTGAGAGGGCCCAGGTCAATATCACCACCCATGGTGGCTGCATCTAAAAAAACGAGTCTCATCATACGGCAAAGTTAGGGAATCCCCGGGATTATCTGTTTCTGATGATTTACGGGCGGTTGGGTGTGTTCCACACATGGGTCTGCGTACAGCGGATCATCAGGCTCTGGTTACCAGCTCCAATCTTGAAATCGCCTTCTTCCAGCACCCATCTGCCATCAATGCCCACAAAGGCAAGATCGCTTGCCCTGATCTTCAGGGTAACGGTCTTTTGTTCTCCGGGTCTGAGGGATATCTTATCAAATGCCCTGAGGCGCCGGTTATCCGGCATCAGAGAGGCATACAAATCTGAGGAATAAAGTAGTACACTTTCTTTTCCTTCCACCTTGCCGGTATTTTTCACATCCACGGTAAAGACCAGCTCATCTACTGCCGTGAAGGTTGTCTTGTCTGCTTTCAGGTTGGAATATTCAAAGGTCGTGTAACTGAGTCCGTACCCGAAAGGCCACTGAATGTTCGTGTTGGCAAAGTAATCGTATGCGCCTTCTATGGTGGAACGCACTTCACATACTTTGTAATCGTAGGTTGTATACCCGTTGCAGCAACTGGGATAGGTATAGGAGAGCCTGCCGCTGAAGTTCACTTTTCCGGAAAGCAGACTGGCCAGGGCATCCCCGCCGTAATTGCCCGGAAGCATTACATTCACTATGCTTTTTGCCAGTGGCACCAGCTCGGCAACAACCCTGGGACGGCCCTGGTTCAGGATCATGATGACGGGTTTTCCGGTGGCAGCCAAAGCCTTTACCAGGTCTGCCTGGTTCTTTGAGATATGCAAGTCGTTAATATTGCCTGTGGTTTCGCAATAAGAATTTTCTCCAATGCAAACCACAATGTAATCTGCCCCTGCTACAGCGGCTACTGCTTTTTCAATTTCCGGTTTGTTTTCCATGGTCCAGTACCCGCTCTCGTTGTAAAGCACACCGGGCTCATACAGAATGTTATCAGGGCCGAATTCGTTTTTCATGGCTTCCAGGATGGTGTTTAATGGTTCTGTAAAGCGTTCAATGCCGCTGCCCTGCCAGGTATAGCTCCAGCCGCCATTCAGGCCGCGCATGGTATGGGCATTGGGTCCGGCGACCAGGATCTTTTTACCTTTGGGCAACGGGAGGGTCGCTTCTTCATTCTTCAGCAGTACCATGGACTCCCCGGCTGCTTCCAACGATAGTGCAGCAAAGGCGGGATCACCAAACCGGGAATAATCTTTCCGCACGGTATAAGGAGTATCAAACAATCCCAGGCGGAATTTCAGACGCAGGATGCGTCGTACGGCATCGTCTATGCGGCTCATGGGCACCTGGCCTTCTTCCACCAGTTCTTTCAGGTCTATGCAAAACTGCCAGCTGGAAGGCACCATGGCCATGTCAATGCCCGCGTTGATGGCCATTTTGACGGCTTCCTTGTACGACGAGGCAATCCTGTCGCGTTCATACAAACTGGTAATATCGGCCCAGTCTGTAACGATCATCCCGTCCCAGCTCAGGTCTTGCTTAACCCATTGGGTAAGCAGAACGGGATTGGCCACACCGTTCACGCCGTTGATGGTGGAAGAATTGGTCATGATGGACAGCGCACCGTTGCGCAGGGCTTCCAGAAAAGGGGCAAACTGCTTTTCGCGCATATCCTGTTCGTTGATGATTGCCGGGGTGCGGTCCAGGCCGTTGAAAGGCACTCCGTAGCCCATATAGTGTTTCAGGCAGGCCGAGATGTTTTCCCTGCCAATATGGTTGGGATCCGTTCCCTGCATGCCCATCACCACTTCCCGCCCGATTTCCGAGGCCAGGTAAGGATCTTCCCCGTAGCCTTCCCACTGCCGGGGCCATGCCGGTTGGCGGCCCATATCCAGGACCGGGTTGAATGACCAGGGTATCCCTGCCGCCCGTGTTTCATAGGCGGTGACCTCACCGGTACAGCGGGCCAGTTCCCTGTTAAAGGTAGCTGCCATGTTCACTCCCTGTGGAAACAGGGTGCCATCGGCTACATAGGTTGACCCATGGATCTGGTCCAGGCCGTACAGGCACGGGATCCCTATCGCTTCCAGGGATTTATCCTGAACGATCTTTATGAGCCGGTTCCATTCTTCCGAAGTCTGCGCCGTTGTAAAGGGAGTGTTCAGGATGGAGCCCACTTTGTATTTGACAAACACCGAGTCCATTTTTGCCGGATCAAACTGGAATCCTTTTGTAACCGTTATTTTCTGATAGAGTTTATAATATTCAAATCCCATCTCCATCCGTTTTTCCGGGTTGGTCATCACAGCGGCGTCAAACTCGCTTTCCAGCCCGTGCTCACTGATTAGTGCGGCCAGCTGCTCCTGTGGCATCATCATCAGTTTCATCATTTCTGCCCTCATGTCCATGCCCAGTACGTTGATCTCAAGCTGGGTCATCTGACCCACTTTTTCCACCAGGGTCATTTTGGAGATAATCTTGTCAATCTTTTTTTCAATGGCCGGGTCGCGCGGTATCACCGGGTTGATCTGGGCATATGCGACGGGTATATTCACGACAGCGCCGCATACAACCATAGCAAGGAAAAGGGTGTAAATTTTCTTCATGATTATTTATTTAAATAAAGTAAGCATTTTTTCAAAGCGCCAACGGAACATTTCAATTTCCTGTCCAGGTATGTTCAGGATCCTGGCCGTTTTCTCCCAATCCGAAAGCGCATAACCAACCTCGGCCATAATACCTGATGCCGTCTTTCGATCCAGCATATACTCAGAACAGGCATCCAGCAACAGTTGGGGATTTGCTTCATTCGTGGTCTGGGTCAGGAGCAGGCTTTGGGTTTCATCTAGTGTCGGATTCATATCATACGCAGGGGAGAGCGTCCACCCTTTTGGGGTAAGTAAAAATCCATGGTTCCGAAAATGATCGTCTGAATTTCCCACGCCAATATTAAATGCCACCCGCCTGAAGAGTTCTTCTAAATTAGAACGGACATCTGTGCATCCCCGCACAATAAAATCCACAATATCCAGGTAACCTTTTCCCGTAGTGGCATTGTCTCCATCTTTAAAGCCAAGCAAGGTCATGGCCGAGGCAAAGTGAATGCGCTTTTGCGCTTCGGTCCGGTCAAAACGCCGGGCCACAAATGTATGGTATTTATCACCAACATAAACAGCTTTGCTCTCCGTTGAACGAATACCGGACTTCTTCGCCAAAATATTGCACAATTGCTCCCACAATCCAACATCGTAAGTGTCTTTCAGAGAAGGGAATTTTGCTATACACAGCTTTTGGTTCTCATCCACGACACTGGCTTTTGGACGGGCACCACCCAGAGAGGCCCCGGGTCTTATCAACTGCATAATCCATTTTTTGTCCGGGAGCTTGTTCTCATAATCACTTTTCTCAATTTTCTGGCTCAAACGGATCAATTCACGTAAATCAGTCAAAGGTGGAATTTGCAGAAAAGAGTCACTGTTTAAATAATCCCGGTCTTCATTCTCCTTAAACCTAAACCCTCCCATCCGGGAAAAATCATCGACTCCTGCAAGATAATCGAAAGAAGCTAATTTTCTGAGAGGCCGCTTTTCTTCAAGAGCAAGTATTTGTTCCAGTTTGTTAAGCAAAAATCGTCCCCACCTGTCTGGCATAACGTCTGAAAAACAACCGAAAATATCTTTGCCAGGAAGTGAAAACTGAGGTCCCGGATAGTTATTAACATCTGCACTTATTTGAATTGAAGCATGATTTCTTAACCACTCATTGTTGTACTCAAAGCCAAAACTGTCCTTTTCGCGAAGCCTCTCATAGTTAAGCGTACCCAACAGTTTAATCTTGTCAAACCACTCAAAATCTGCGTATACTAACAACTTATGCATACAAATCTACCTTTTTGACGCCCGCTTGCGTGGCTCTAAACGAAGGTCCTGTAATGCTTTACCAATTTCATCGTTTGCGGCTAACAGTAAAACATCCTCCTCCAGTTGAAGTGCATACAACACCCTCAGGTATATACCAATCGATACTGTGGGCAGTCCTTTTTCAACCCGGGAAACCGATAAAGCAGATACAGTAGCCCGTTCGGCAACCTGTGCAACAGAAAGATCGCGCCGCAAACGGGCCATACGAATCTGCTCTCCTGCCACCTGCAGATTTTTTTGCAATTTTCTGGGTAACAAGGTCCCCGTTGTATTTTTAGCCATAAAGTAGATAATAATCTATCATATAATATGCAAATATAGCACTTTTTCTATATTATATGTTATGTTACATTAATTTCATGATATAGCCTTGACTAATTATTAACGGTAAGTATATTGAAGATGGCTGGCTGCCTGCAAGATCTTGTTTTTTAGCAGGGGTTCGTAGCTGGGGTGTCCCTGAAGGAAGGAAGCTACACTGTCAGCGGCAGCGCGGGAATTGTGCCCGCTTAGGCAGGCCGAGATCCAGGAGGTGGGGAAGAAGATGTCCCCGGTTTGTTGCACTTCCTCCAATTCGGCAAGGGCCGGACGGATATATTTCAGGGCGTGTTCCTGACGTAGGAAATGATTCAGGTAGCCCAGGGCCGGGATGACCCAGGCTTCAACGCTACGGTTTTCAACTTCAAGGAGCGACTGGAAAAAGGTATCCCGTACCGCAGGATCCGGATCTGTAGCCTGCACTATGAAAGCAAAGGCTTTCCGGCGGTCGGGGTTGGTTATGCGTTCCAGTTGTTTTTGCCGAATGTATGATGCTTCACCGGGCAGCCGGATCATCAGCTGATAGGCCAGCGAGGTCATTTCAGCTTCTCCGAAGGGTAGGCCTTCAAACGCTTTGCCATTATCCCAATGTTCAAACAACTGTCCGGTGATCAGGGAATCGGTGAAGAGCCCGGTCAGGGTACGGTACGCCAGCAGGCGGTATTCTTTGTCTTCCCGGGTGTCTGCTGCGGTTTTAAGTAAAAAAAATTCTGAAGAAGCGTCTTTTTCTGTGGGGTGACGCACGTATGCTTCTCCCAGGTATGAGAGGGCGGAATTCCGCACCAGGTTGTTTGTCTCGGCAGGAAGGTAAGAGATCAGGGCATTTATAAAAGAATCCGCACGGAGGTTCCCTGCCAGCATATTCTCGTACAAGGTCATCAACAGGGAAAGCCGTGTCTCTTCCGCTTCAAACCGGGCCAGGTTGTTCAGCATGTAATACAGGCTCAGACTGTCCGGAAGGAACATGCCGTAAGCCAGGCCGTCGGTGTTGGGAAGGATGTACTTCATGTCCGGGGGAATGGGAGCCTTTGTCCGGGCAAGTTTTATTGCAAGGTTAAGGGTTTCGGTTAGCTCCCCGTTTGTCAGGGAAAAAGTGATTTTTTGCGGCCACAGAAGGCCCCGGCTCAGCGGATCATACTGGGTAACCACTAATGAATCGTTTGAAATACGTGTTTGTATGTGCGGCAATCCTGCACTGTGTATCCATACCCGGCTCCAGCTTTCAAGGTCTTCCGGTGTTTCCCGGTCCAGGATGGATATCAGGTCTTCCCAGGTGGCGTTGCCGTAGGTGTACGTGTGCAGATATTCGCGCAAGCCTTTATGAAAAGCTTCTTGTCCCAGCTTCTCTACCAGCATGTTCATGACAATGGGGGCTTTGTCGTAGATGATATTTCCGTAGATCAGGCCGGCTTTATTCAGGTTGTCCAGGGGTTGTTTGATGGCGTTGGTGCCGGCAGTCCGGTCTACATCGTAGGCGGTAGCGTAAAAAGCTCGCAGGTCGTTCAGACGGTGGTTAATTTCCGGGAACTGCGGCCGGATCATTTGGGCAGCAAAGTAATTGGCAAACACTTCTTTGGTCCAGACATCGTCAAACCACGCCATGGTCACGTAGTCCCCAAACCACATATGCGCCGTTTCATGGGCAATCAGGGACATGCGGCTCAGTTGCTCCCCGGTGGTGGGGTGTTCTCCCAGGAACATGCGTTGGTCATTATATAAAGTGGCTCCGGTGTGTTCCATGCCCCCATACTGGAAACCGGGCAGGATAATGAAGTCGTATTTGGCAAACGGGTAGGGGATTCCGGTGTATTCTTCCATCCATTCCAGCGAAGAGTAAACCTGGTTAAAAATAATCCCGGTCTGCGCGATCTTCTGCGGGTCTGTTTCCCTGTGATAAAGCGATATACTTCGTCCGTTACGGTTTTCTGTCACCCGCTGGAATTTCCCGGCCACAAAAGAAAACAGATAGGTACTCAGGGGCTCTGTAGGACAGAAAGTAATTCTTTTACGTCCGGCTCCAGCTGGGGCGTTTTCTGCATCGGCACTTTGAGCAGTCTGTACGGCATCACCCTGCAGCATATCTTTTTCAGGAGACGTATTGGAGACGGCTTCCCAATGGGTGGGCAATTCAAGCGTCAGGGTGTAGGTGGCTTTCAGGTTGGGCTGGTCAAAACAGGGGAACAATGTCCGGGCCCTGTCCGGTACCAGCAGGGTATAAAGGAAATCATCGTTCCGGTTTAAGGATTGTTCCCCTGCGCGGAAATCAATGGTTATGGTGTTAGTGTCCTTTTTGAAGTACCTGCGTGGTATGACAATATGCTCATTTTTAAAGCGGTACTTTGCCTGTCTTCCGTTCACCTGCACCAATGCAACAGTGGCCGGATCTTCCTTGAAATCCAATATGATTTGCCGGGACCTTTCCAACTGAAAACCAATTGTCTGGGAAGCCTGAATGGGAGCCTTCGGATCTTCAGGCAGATTGAAAAAAAGACGGTACCCGAGTTCACAAATAGTTTCCCTGCGTTCCTGTGCCAGCTTAAAACTGACCCCCGCCTCCGGACCGGAACAGCCCATGAAGGCGAAAACCAGTATCAGCAGTGTTAATTTGCGCATATACAAAGGTAAGTAAAAATGGCAGGTTCACGTTGCTGTCACCGCAAACAACCGGAAGCTTTTATTTATGCCGGGGCAGCTCCGTGCTTCTGCTGCAGTGTGCCCCGCAGACTTGATTCGTTTGCCTCATAATCAGCTACATACACGTTTCATACCCCTGGGGGTATGAATTGCATAATGCTTTGAATACCAGCTAAAAGGACAATGTTTGCGGGGCACCCGTTTTGATTTCAACACTTTTTTACAGATTTTTGTGACGGGCCAGGGGATAAGATCCAAGTTATCTTTCTGGTCCCGGACACCGAACAAAACCACTGCTTGGAGGTGCGTAGGGAGGGGTGCAATTCCTAAATATTCTACATTATGGGAATTGATATCTATTCGCTTGCCCTGGATTATCCTGATACAATCATACAGGTTAAGGCAAGTGATCTGGTAGAGGCGGCTCGTGTATTCATGAAAGAGCTGGATCTGCTACCGGAACGCGAAACAAAAGGAAGTAAAAAAACAAACGAAACAGCTGAACCGGACAAGCCGAAAACCCTTTTGACAAAAAGGGAGGTGATGAAGTTGTTGGGAGTCGGTGAGACCACTCTCTGGAGGTGGGCTACAAAGTATGATTACCTCCACCCGGTGATGATTGGCGGAGAAAGGCGCTGGAGGTGGAAGGACATAGTGGCCATCATGGAAGGAAACGTGACGGATTATTACGGCAAGCCGGTCTGGGATTCAGAGAAAACCACCAAGACTGATCAGCGGTGAGTACCGCGTACTTTTGATGTATTAAGCTGTATAACAAATGATTAACAAAAGAGCTCCCCGGGAGAGCTCTTTTGTTATATTACTGATAATCATTTGAATGAATTAAAAGTACGCGGTACTCTGACTGCAAGGTCGCTGTCAGGCGACCGTCTGCAGGAAAGGTTGAAGCCTCGGCTTAAAGAAAATGCTTCCCGATCTTGTGGAGTAAGAGACCATTCTTTGCTTATCTTTGTTTTATGTCAAAATACGGAAGTATTATTTGGATTGGATTGCTGGCGCTGATTGCCGGTTTTCTGATTTATCCCCCTACACACAAAGTGTTTGTGGACGTTACGGCCCGGTTTCCTTATATCTCGGGATTTGTAAAATTTGCCATCCTTTCCATGATGGGCGAGTTCCTGGCTGCACGGCTGGTGCTTAAAAAATGGGTGATGGTAAAAGGGATGCTGCCCAAGATGCTGGTCTGGGGTATCTTGGGGATGCTGATCGTGCTAATGTTTGCGGTATTCTCCTCAGGGGTGGATGGTGCGGCTTCCCAGGGATTGCTCATCTCTGAGTGCAGCGATACCTGCCCTCCGGTGGTGCAGTTCATATCCAGGTTGCGCAGGGCGTTGATGATCTCGGCACTCATGAACCTAACTTTCGGGCCGGTGTTCATGGCGGCGCACCGGATTACCGATGTGTACATTGACAAGCGCTACTCTGGTGAAAAAGTGACCTTTGCCGGGGTCATTCCCAAGATTGACTGGGGACGTTTCATCAGGGAGATCGTGGGGGTGACCATCCCCGTGTTCTGGATCCCGGCGCATACCATAACCTTCCTGTTGCCAGGACAGTACAGGGTGCTGTTTGCCGCCTCGTTGTCCATAGTGCTGGGGCTGATCCTGTCGTTTGCCAAAATGCGAAATCTGAAAAGTTTAAACATAAAATAATAAATCATGCGCTACTTATTGTCAATCTTTTTAATTGCTACCCACCTGGGGCTTTTTGCTCAAAATGTCAATAAACAGTATGTTCCCGAAAGGAAGGCTGCCAACAGGGTGGAGATGGCTTTGCCCGAAGTTAACGGGTATACCGTCTTGCGATGCGACTTTCATTCCCACACGGTGTTTTCAGACGGCCTGGTATGGCCCACCTACCGCATTGGGGAAGCCTGGATACAGGGGCTGGATGTGCTGGCCATTACCGATCATATTGAATACCGTCCGTTCAAAGAATACATGGGCGGGGATTTCAACACATCCTACGAACTGGCGTTGCCTGTGGCCCGGGATTACGGCATCATGCTTATCAAAGGGACCGAGGTGACCCGCAAACAGGGAGTCATTGGTCATTTTAACGCTCTGTTCATTAAAGATGCGAATGCCATTGACAAGCCCGATCCGGAACAGGCGTTGCAGGCGGCTTTTGACCAGGGGGCATTCATCATGTTCAATCATCCGGGATGGGCAGTTGACACCTGCCTGCTTACGGAGTTTCAGCAGAAGATGTTGGATAAAGGCCTTGTCAGGGGGATAGAGGTCTTCAACCACCACGAGTTTTATCCCCGGGCGCTTTCCTGGAGCCGGGACCGGAAGCTGACTGTTTTTGCTTCTTCCGATATTCATGCGACCATCAATGATGTGATGGAAACCCACGTACAGCAGGGGGCGGTGAAAACGTTCCGTCCCATGACCCTGGTATTTGTGAAGGAAAAGAGTGAGGAGGGAGTTCGGGAAGCCTTGGATAACAGGCGCACGCTGGCCTATTTTTATGGCAACGTGGCGGGGGAGGAAAGATGGCTCAAATCGCTGTTCCTGGCCTCGGTCCAATGGGAAAAAGTATCTGAGAGAGGCAAGTCGATCTCTTATCGTGTGATGAACCTTTCAGGCATACAATATAAGTTTTCCATTGATGCTGCCGAATACATCCTGGATGGGGGGGCGTCCATTCAGATCTCCCTGCCTGCGGGTAAACGGGAAGTGTCGATGCTCGTTCTGAACATGCATTGCTACGAAGGCATGCACCCGGAGGTGAGTATGGTGCTGTAAACCTCTTCCACAGGGTGGCTGGCGGATTTATTCGACACGGAATTTCACTTTGATAATAACAGGGACTTCGTTTTCATAGGGGAATCCATTTGTCTGAATTACATATCGTTTTAATGGATCCAATTCTTCCTTAAGCAGTATTTCTCCGTAGTCTTCACAAATAAAGTAAACATATGTGTTATCTGCTGCCACTGCCTGCATTGGAGGAGCTAAATTACCTATTGATCTCCAACGTATGCCAGATGATCCGCCTTTAAAAAAATGCCATACTGACGATTCTTTACCATAAGCAGTAAAAAACATTCCACAATCCAGAAAATAAATATCTGACACTAACTTATAATAATCAAGGCTGAAAATTTCTTCAATTTTTTCCCACGGATTATTGACTCCACGGAATGCAAAACCAGCAGGTAATGTCTTATCTACAAAATCAAAATAGATTCTTTTCATCAATTCTCCATTTTCATATACAATACAGGATTCACTTGAGGATCCGGGAGCGAGAACATATCGGTTTCCTGACGACCGTGTTACAGGTTTGGAAAAAGCCGCTTCTATGTTAAAATCCTTCTGTTTCAACTTTTCTCCCTTGTAAAGACCATTCCGATCAAAAATTTTCAGGCAATAAAAATCCTTTTCGAAATTCGCAAGATCGTTATAATCAGGATTCGGCACATACAACATAAAACCGCCATTTTTCAATGGGATAATTCCGGCCGCGTTAAATGGCTCGATTTCAATCTCTTCTTTTAAAATTTGATTCACTAAGTCATATTTTTGTATTTTGGGTGGGAATGAATAACAAAGACACCAGACTTCCCCTTCCGAATTGTCGAGACAAATGTCGAAAACGGAAAGATATTCTCCAGGCCCTCGACCGCTTTCTCCATATTGCCTGACAGTTTTGCCGTCCTTAGTCAAAGAAAAAACAGAACCGCTTGCCAAAACAATGAAATTGTTTTCAGTTACGAGCATCTTCGATATTATATTCAAACTAACACCAGCATTATTTACAATGGGTATTATCTCCAGAGAATCTATGTATTGAGAAAGGTTATCAATCTCAACAGTGGAGTCGAGAGGCAAGATAGTCTCGCCGACTTTAGGTCCCTCTTTATTACGATCTGATCGACAGCTGGCAACAAGCAAGATCAGCAGTAAAAGAATACAAATTGAACGAAAATTGTTCATATTACTTCAGGATTACACAAAGTTCCAGCACTAAATATAATCACTATAGTTCGTTAAAAAATTAAAGGTTACCCCACGGCGCGAAGAAGGAAGTCGGACTTATCGGTATATTTCCGTAATGATTTTATTAATATGAAAATGACAGCAGGACCTGAGATTATTGTTCGTTGTTGTCAGTTCCGGATAATGATTCTTCAACCTGGTTGCGGTAATGTATCATCTTACCGAACCGTTCTGCGGGTAAATTAATATATAGTCCTTTGGATTCGGCATAAATAGTACCTGCCTCACCAGATATTTTTCCGCCAGACACAATCTTCCTGCCATTAACAGATATTACATTTGCCTCAACCAAAGTGACTGTTCCAAGGTGCAGCATTTTCCTGTAATCTACTGTTATTCTAGCGGAAACGGCCGTGAAGCCAATAAGCCATACCGCAGCTCCCATAGCCTCATCAAGAATGGATGCTATGCTTCCGCCATGTACAAATCCGGCAGGCCCTTCTGTTGCAGGTCCAAACCACACGCGGGCGACGAAAGACTTATCGCTCTGCTTTTGAAAATAGCGAACCATCAATCGGTCTGGTGTTTTATCTCCGGTAATAAAAGCACGTCCTTTCCCATAAGTGTCAGGTATTTTAAGTTCTGTCCATCCCTTTTCACCTGACAATTCATAAGGATTTATGATTTTATTATTCTTAACACTCATGAACTGATAAATGATTTTTAAGGAAAATACATTATTGTCAAAGAAATAATTAAAACACAAAATGCAGGTCTATTCTTTAGATTTATTCTTCAGGTTTCCTGCCATTTTAGGAAGATAAAACCTGTTAAGAAAAAGCCCTAGTATTGCAACTGCAAAAACAATAATTTTTACTTCAACAGGATGATTTGTGAATAATGCCGTTAGAGTGCTTATAGCGATGATCCCGAAAGGTGTCCAGTACGATCTGTCGGTTTTAATGCATGTATAAACTATGACCGGGGAAATAATTAATCCTGCCAGCAATTCGAGGGGGATAAAAAATAAGAATACACCCATGAGAGTTGCAGCAGCTCTGCCGCCCCTGAATCCGAAGTACAAAGGATGTCCGTGTCCGATAACCGCTCCGAATCCCAGGAAGCCAAGTGCTATTGGTGTGAGATGAAACACATAATTGCCTATAAGTAGAGGCACAAGTGATTTTAGAGCGTCGAGAACACCGGTGAGAATGCCCCAGAAGGGCCCGACGTTTTTAAAAGTATTTGCAGCGCCCGGGTTATTATTCCCGATGCCGCGAATATCAATACCCTTAACAAATCTTGTGATGATCTGTGCGTTCATAACAGAACCACAAAGGTAGCCTGCTATAAAGGTTATGAAATATAACAGAGATGGTTTCATTAATATCGAGTTTCTATAATTTATTTCATGCAGACTGTGATACCGTAACCTCCAGGCCCCATATAAATGGCTTCAACAAGGTGAAGTTTGCCTGTAACGAGTTTTTCAACCGGAACAGAACTTACAAATTCCTGCCTCAGACCGTTTATTGCTTCACTGTTGCTTTCATCACCAGAAATGATTGAAACTGTAATCTTATCTGCCTTTTTTTCATTCATTTTTTCCATGATAGAATTAATAATCAGGGAATTTGCCTGTTTATAAGTGCGTTCCTGCCCGATAGGAACGACTTCGCCTTCAGGATCATCGCCCATTAGTCCTACCACCGGGAGCACCCTTAAAACTGATCCGAGAAAAGCCTTTGCCTTTCCTATTCTGCCTCCCCTGTAAAGGTAGTTTAAATCGGGAGTTACATAATAGGAAAAAGTATTGACTACCAATTCCCTGGCACGATTTCTTATTTCTTCCTCCTTCTCATTCTCCTTTATTATATCAATCAGGCGCAGGAGAATTACCCCCACACCTCCGACAACCTGACGTGTATCAACATTAATAATATTGACCTTTCCTTTATATTTTTCCCGTACTTCTTCTGCAATATTGAAAGTGGCTGCCGACATATTACTCCCCATCACAATATGGATAATCAGGTCATAATTGTTTATATTTTTTTCAATCAGATCTGTCATTTCAGCCCTTGACAGAGAGCTGCTTTTTGCGGTGATCTTTTCTTTAATGAACCGTTCCAGCAGCCATGAGGCTGTGAAAGTCTCCGTTTCACGGTATTCTTTCTCCCCTACAAGAACCGGGTATTTTAAATATTCAAAGTGCTGATATGGTACCTGTTCGATACTAATTCCAAGGTTATCAGCAGAAATAATCAGAATGCGCATATTCATAACTGCCTCCTATTCTAATGTTAAATAATAAAGATATTGTGTCTGACCACCATAATATTCCTCGAATTCCAGTCCGGGAAATTTATTTTTCAGTCCGGCCGCCAGTTTATTTCCTTTTACATGTAACCCATTGTAAACAGTGATAATGGATTCATCATTAAGAAGTTTATTTATTGCTTTGGTGGCAACATCTTTTAATTCTCGGCCTGTCAGAATAATTTTATTGTCACAGATAACAAAAAAATCCCCCTTCTTTATAGGAATATCATCAATCGATGATTCTTTTGCGGCCTTCGATATCATGAAATGCTTAATATTGTTTATCCTGTCACGGGAAAGGAAGTTTGTATTATTTATTTTATTTGTCTTCCCCATGAGCAGGCTGATAAGTGAGATGGCGTCTTTTGATTCGACAATGAAGACATTTGCCTTGCAAAGTGAAGCCGCATATTTCAGCGTCATCAAAATATCCCTGTCATCAGGAGCTGCAATTACATTTTTTGATTTCAGACTGTTAAGAAGATCAACGAGCTTTTTGACCGAAGGTTTTCGTTTTCCGTAATCATATACATAATCAGCTCCCAGGTTTTGAAGGATTTTTTTAAAGCCTTCACCGGAAACGATACAGAAAACGCTTTGCTCATTTTCATATTCAATTGAGTCAAAACTTATAAAGTTCCGGTGTTGTTTTTTCATATCATCCACTTTCCTGGATATTATATTTCCGAAAAGAGAGATGTCTTTAATTACTGAATCAGGTTTATTTGTATGGATATGTATTTTAAATGTATTACCCCTGCCTGAAATTATAAGACTATCGCCATAGTTTATAATTTGTTCCTTAAGGGCCTGGCTGTCAATATCCTTATCGGAACTGACAGTCAGTTCGGTGCAATACCTGTACCTGATATCCGGATTCCATGAAGACTCAAATTCCTTCGTGTCTTTTATCAGGGCTTCTCTAGCTCGATATCTGTTATTATGACTATGCGTTCTGTTTTTAAGATATTGCTGAACATTATGAATTATTTTATGCAGCCTTGCATTTGTAATATTACCAGCTCCCAGATTCTGGACAAGAGTTCCGGTGTCGCTTCGCTTTTTATGTGAAAATCTTTTAACGAGAAGATTTTTAACCACACTGTTTATCCTCAAAGCAGCAAATAATGGCAGAGTTTCGGGAATTTTCCTTGAATTGAATTCTCTTTCGAGGCCTTCAAGAATTATTAAGAATCCGGCGCCTCCTGAGTCCACAACACCGGACTGCTTTAATATGGGAAGCATATCGGGTGTTTTATCAAGTACTTCCCTGAGATGCGGGATGCAATCTATGATTATTTCAAGAGGATTCTCCTTTGTCGTCATTATCTCAGAATATTTCTTTTTTAATTCTGACATGAGAGTTAGCATTGTCCCTTCCCTGGGATTGTCAGTTCCCTTGTAAGCAGTTATGCATCCCTTTTCAATAGCTCTAAGAATATTTTCCCTTGAGAAATCATTGTTTTCAAGAACTTCAGTTATGCCCTCAAAAAAAAGCGATAATATTACGCCGGAGCATCCGCGGCTGTTAAGCAGCATATTATCTGATATAAGCTTCAGGTATTCTCCAGCCAGTATAGTGTCTGGAAGATTTCCGGGGATGTTTGAAAGAGCTCCCTGAATTGTTAAGGCAATATTCAGTCCTGTATCACCATCTGGTACAGGAAAGACATTTAACCTGTTTACATATTCCTTATGACGCCAGAAATATTCTGAGATATTATCAAATAACTGCTTTATTTCTGAGATTTCCCGGCGCATAATAAAGTATAGTAAAGGTGGATTCTAAAAATTACTTTTTTCAATTTTTGATTTAAAAAAATCGCAGAACCCATTAACGAAATTTTTAAATCATCTCAAAAATACATTATTTTCAAAATATAGTATTCAAAATCATTTTTTGTTCGCAATTAAATAACTAGTACGCTGTAACATTTAAAAGTTCAATATAGGATATAGATGTTTAAGTTTTATGCGGGCATCGTCTGTAATGAATTGCCAGCAGACCCCTTTTGCCTAATTTTAATAAAGCCCCAAAGGCATCTGTTTTTGAATATATTGAATTCTGGTATAATCATAAAAGAAGGTTCTCAGCACTGAACAACTTAACCATTGATGAATTTTGGGAACAGTATAATGCTAAAAAAGAATCTATTAATAATGCAGCTTAACTTTTTGTCTCAAATTAGTTTGCAATTCCACAGATTAATAAATAGTAGAAAAATCCTTAATGAATGATACTACATGATTTAAATAATTGATTATCTTTGTTTCGCAAAGCAGACATATGAGGTCTGTTTTTGTGTGCAATTAAGCATCCTGGGACAAGATATCTTGAGATGCTTTTTTATTAAGTCGGGGATATGGTCGGGGATTTTTATAAGCAAAAAACCACAAGTAGCTGATTATGACTAACTTGTGGCCTAAAACGTGCCCAGGACAAGACTCGAACTTGCACACCGCAACCGGCACCACCCCCTCAAAGTGGCGTGTCTACCAATTCCACCACCTGGGCAATTTGCGCGGCAAATATAAGATAAATTTCCTTATTCTTCCTATATTTGTTGAGTAAAAATCAGATTATGGATACACAAAACACATTATTGAACAAGGTTTTGGCTACGGCTGCAAAACTACGGCAGGAAGGAGCAGATAAGCCGGCACCCGAGGAATCTTTCGGTCTGTTCAGACAAAAGGGGGAGATGATCTATCTGGTTGGAGAAGCCGGATCCAGGGAAGTCAACCTGGACAATGACTATAAGATCCAGAAAGTCATGTTGTCTGCCATGCGCAAAAACCTTGTATCATGTGTCCAGGAAGTTTCCGATGGCGGAATTTTTGAAGCATTGTTAAAGGCTGGGATGCCCGCCGGGCTTGGTTTCGATATAACTACCGATTCTGAAATCCCGGAGGAACAATTCCTTTTTGAAGATCCGGGTACGTGTGCTGTGGTAGCCGTACCCATTGAAAAAGACGAGGAATTGGTCCGGTTTCTTTTTGACAACAACGTGACTGTGATGACACTGGGCCACGTAACCAAGGGGGATATACGCATTGATGACCAATCCTACGGAAATATCCGCCAGATATGATCTGACCAACGAGATCTTCAACGCCATAGCCAAAAGGTACGACCGTACAAACACGCTGGTATCGCTTGGTCTTGACAGATTGTGGCAACGCAAACTGATCCGTGAAGTGCAGAAAGTTCCACATAGTACCATCCTGGACCTGGCCTGTGGCACCGGAACGCTCACCAGGAAACTGGGATGGCTGGACGGAGCACAGGTTACCGGTCTGGATCCTTCGGAGAGCATGCTCCGGGTCGCGAAGAGCAGGACCCCGGACGGACAGGATATCATTTTTCAGAAGGGATATGCCGAGTCACTTCCCCTGACTGACAATTCCTTCCAGGTAATTACCATCTCCTATGGGATCAGGAATTTTGCCGATAGGAATGCATCGTTCCGTCATGCACTGCGGGTGCTGGAACCGGGCGGGCAGCTATTCATCCTGGAATTCTCGGAAAAGACAGAAAAGGGAACAGGAATGGCCTTGCAGCGCTTCTACATCCGAAGGATTCTCCCTCTCCTGGGCTGGCTCAGCACAGGAGAAAAGGAAGCTTATGGCTACCTCAGGGATTCGATAGCATCATTCCCTCCTCCTCAATCCGTTTGCGGTGAACTGGAAAGGGCAGGGTTCTCCCGGGTTGCCTGCAGACGCTTATTCCCGGGTATTGCGGTTTTGTACACAGGTAAAAAGAACGGACATGACAAATTATAGTATCAGCTCGATAGCCAGCCTGCTACTCTATCTCTTTTACCTGGGGCTGGCCCTCTACTTCATTTATGACCTGGTATTCAAGAAGCACAATCCGGTAAAATCATTATCCTGGATAGTAGTGATGCTCCTTCTCCCGTATGTGGGACTGATCATATACCTTTATGTGGGAAGGGATTTCAGAAAGAATAAAATTTACAGCCGCAAAGGTCTTCATGACGAACGCCTGAAAAAAGAACTAACTGCCTTTCAACTGGAACAACTGAACCAGGAACAGAATGATTTGCCGGAAGATATCGCTTTACATAAGAAACTTGTATTTCTGGTACTAAACAACAGCAGGAGCATACTGACAGAGCACAACAGCACACAACTATACTATACAGGAAAAGAAGCCTTGGAAGCTATGTACGAAAGTGCGCTCAACGCAAGCCATCATATTCACCTGCAATCATTTATCATTGAAAATGATTCGGTCGGTACTCGATGGAAGAACCTGCTTATGGAAAAAGCTCTGAAGGGTGTGGATGTCTGTGTCATATATGATGATTTTGGCAGCTGGCATTTGCCGCGATCCTTCATCAGGGATATGCGAGACGCCGGTGTACATATAGAACCTTTCGGCAAGGTGGGATTTCCGGGCATAAGGGTTATGATTAATTACAGGAATCATCGTAAATTATTGATTGTAGATGGGGAGGAAGGTTTTTTGGGTGGTGTGAACATTGCAGACAGGTATTATGATGGGGGCTCCAGCATGGAATGGCGTGATACCCAAATCCGTATCAGGGGCGAAGCGGTCAAGCAGCTTGAATCGAGTTTTTTAATGGACTGGTACTTCATCACCCATAAAAACCTGCGCCGGAGAAGACATTACAGCTACCAGCTTTCCTATCTTCAGGAAGATAGTGTACCCGAAACATGTTACATGCAGATAGTCAGTTCCGGGCCCGACAGTGACTGGGCAGATATTATGCAATTGTATCTTACCATCATCACGGAAGCCCGTAACCGTATTAGCATAAACACACCGTATTTCATTCCCAATGAGAGCATTCTCAACGCACTCAGGACAGCAGCCCTGGGCGGGGTAGAGGTGCGTATCATGCTTCCCCTGGAATCCGATGCACGGTTTGTCCATTATGCGAGTCTTTCCTATGTGACTGAACTGCTCGACGCCGGTGTGAAAGTGTACCTGTACACCAAAGGCTTTATCCATTCCAAGACCATAAGCATTGACGGAAGGTGTTGTGTTATCGGATCAGCCAACCTGGATAACCGGAGCCTGGAACACCACTTCGAGGTGGGGGCAATCATCTACAATCCCGGTGTCAGCTCCCGGGTGGAAGATGAATTTGACAGATGCATCGGCGATTCCCGTCTTATTGTAAGCAGGACGTGGGATAAAAGACCTTTCCGTCATAAAGTGTACGAACAGCTTACCCGCTTGCTGAGCCCTCTGCTGTAAGCATCATACCCTGTATTCGTTACCGTACCTAATTTTTTGTCTTGTATTCATAAGATTCGTATATTTGTAATAGCATTTACTATATGATATGTTACTAAGTAAAAAAATGGGAGTATACCTGAATCAGGCACATTTTCTGTTCAAACAATGTTTCCTTACGGAATTGGTAAACAACAACGTGGATATTACCCCGGAACAATACCTGCTGATAGACCTGCTCTGGGACGAGGGCCCGCTTACGCAAAAGGAAATTGCAGTCAAGATGCAGAAAGATAAGAATTCCATAACCAAACTAATAGACGGATTGGAAAAGAAAGGTTATGTGCGCCGGGAAACAGACAGTGAAGACCGCCGCAAGAATGTGGTGGTCGTGACAGCGTTCGGACAGGCGCAAAAACAGGAAATCACGCACATAGCCATCAACGCTGCCGACAATATCCTGGGTGGCATTCCTGAAGATGAACTGGCAGCAGTTGTGGATGTGCTGAACAAGCTCAATAAAAACATGAAGAAACTCCTGAAAAAGAAATGAGTATGGATGCGAGATATGTATTGCAGAATTATGCAACGGGACGGGTTTTTGATGATTCAGGCTGGCTGCTCTCAGACCCCTTGTATACGGGCAATACCCTGATCAGGGCTATGTATCATAAGAAGCAACTGGATTACAGTGACCATGGCAAGGGATTCTACCGCTTTGCCGACTGGCTGCCCGTAAATAGGATCCTGCCCAATTCTGCAGCACCTGTGACCTACAAGAGTGAAGCGCTTGCCCGCCACATAGGGCTCCGGAACCTATACATCACATTCAGCGGATACTGGCCGGAAAGGGGAGCATTCATGAAAACGTGTTCTTTCAAGGAGACCGAGGCTTATTCTGTTTGTGCCCACATTCCTGAAGATGAAAAGCGCACCATGGTTGTGGCCTCGGCAGGAAACACCGCCCGTGCATTCGCAAAGGTATGCTCGGATAACAAGATCCCCCTGCTTCTTTTTGTGCCTTATGACAACCTGGATACCCTGTGGTTTGACAAACCGTTGGATCCTTGCGTGCAACTGGTCTGTTCTCCTCCCGGAACGGATTACTTTGATGCCATCGAGCTTAGCAACAAGGTTTGTGAAGATGAGAACCGTTATTTTGCCGAGGGTGGGGCAAAGAACATTGCCCGCAGGGATGGCATGGGAACCATCGTCCTTTCTGCCACGACCTTTATCGGTCGTATCCCCGATTATTACTTCCAGGCAGTGGGAAGCGGGACCGGAGTGATCGCTGCCTGGGAAGCGAATGTACGCCTGATAGGGGATGGTCGCTTCGGAAATCACTTAATGCGGCTTGTTGCTTCACAGAACGCTCCGTTTTTGCCTATCTATGAAGCCTGGGAAACCACCGGCCGTGACATGAAATTTATGAAACCCGAAGAAGCCAGGCGCAAATGTGCCTGCATCAAAGCCAGGGTTTTGTCCAACAGGAAACCACCTTACGGTATCGCTGGAGGCCTCTACGACGCATTGGTTGATACTGGCGGTTATATGGATTACGCCACTAACGAGGAGCTTGAGCGGGCCATGGATTTATTCAGGGAACTGGAAGGCATTGATATTCATCCTGCCGCCGGTGTGGCCACCGCCAGTTTGATGAAAAATGTAAAGCTGGAAAAAGTGGATGCCTCGGCAATTATCATGCTCAATATAACGGGAGGCGGGGAGGAAAGGTTCAAAAAAGAAAATAACCTCTGGTACCTCAAGCCGGAAGAGCAGGTTTCATTGTTTAGCGCCTGACAGGGGAGAGTCGGGTTCTTTGGCCATAACACGGTATTCCAGCCTGGACACAAACTGTGGAAAGAATTTTGATATCCATACGGTAGCTTTTCCAATTGTGGTAAGGATCACAAAATTTTTCCGTTTTCTGATACCCTTGAGCATATACAGGGCCACATCCCTGGCAGTCATCATTTTTTCTTCAGCCCTGGGGGTAGCCCCTTGCGGCGTTCCGTCAGCCGTGAGGGCAGCAACACGAACATTTGAAGATGTGAATCCCGGTGCGAACGTCATCACGTGCAACCCATCGTAAAGATGTTCGGTACGAAGAGTGTCCAGGAAACCATTCATGGCGAATTTCGAAGCCGAATACCCCGTGCGCCCCGGTAGTCCTCTGAAACCCGCAATGGATGTCACCCCGACGACAGAACCTTTACTTTCAAGCAGCCATGGCAAAGCGTATTTAGTACAATAAACGCATCCCCAGAAATTGACATCCATCAGCCTTTTCATGACTGACAGGTCCAGGTCTTTGAACAGGGCACGCATGGAAAGGCCGGCGTTGTTGACCAGGATGTCTATCCTGCCAAAACGGCTGATTGTATCTTCTACCAGGTGTTTGCAGTCAGATTCAACCGTCACATCAGTAACAACCGTCAACACAGGGTGGCCGTGCAATTCTTCTTCCAGGTCCTTAAGCTTGACGGCAGAACGCGCTGCCAATACCACAGAAGCTCCTTCACGGGAAAAAACACGGGCACATTCCAACCCTATGCCGGAAGAGGCGCCCGTAATGATTACAACTTTATCCTTAAGACAGCCAGCCATACTTATTTGATAGCCATATTTTTGATCTCATTGCCTTTATACAAGCCTTTCTGGAGTTTTTCCTGGATCTTACTAAAGGCGTTGAGGGTGTATGTCACATGTTCCAGGGAGTGCATGGCAGTGGGAATGAGCCGGTACATGATCACATCACGGGGAACTACCGGGTATACCACAACAGAGCAGAATATCCTGTAGTTTTCCCTCAGGTCTATAAGGATGTTCGTAGCCTCGGTAAGTTCACCCTTGAGGAAAACAGGAGTGACGCAGGCTTCGGCAGGACCAATGTCGAAGCCGTTCTTTTTTAAACCTTCCTGGAGTTTTGTCGTTATGAGCCAAAGTTTTTCGCGTAATTCAGGCATGGTCCGGATCATATCAAGGCGTTTGAGCAATCCTTCCACCATGGGCATGGGAAGGCTCTTGGCATAAATCTGGGAGCGCAGGTTGTATCTCAGGTAATTGATGATTTCTGCAGGCCCTGCTACAAATCCGCCAATCCCGGCCATGGCTTTGGCAAAAGCCCCGAAGTACAGGTCCACTTCATCCATCACGTTGAAATGCTCGGATGTACCCCGTCCGTTCTTTCCCATAACACCAAATCCGTGTGCGTCATCTATCAGGATGCGGAAATTGTATTTTTTCTTCAGTGATACAATTTTATCCAGAAAGCCAAGCGCACCGGTCATTCCATATACACCCTCGGTGATGAGCAGGATGCCTCCCCCGCTTTTTTCTGTAAGTCGAGTGGCCCGTTCCAGTGCTTTGTCGCACTTTTCCAGGTCGTTGTGGGGGTAGACTATACGCTGACCCATATGCAGGCGCATCCCGTCCATGATGCAGGCGTGAGCCTGGGAATCGTATACCACAACATCGCGCCGGTTAAGCAGTGCGTCTATGGTTGAAACCATTCCCTGGTATCCGAAATTGAACAGGTAGGCGTCCTCTTTCTTTTCAAAATCTGCCAGTTCACGCTCCAGACGCTCGTGCAGGGAGGTGTGCCCGCTCATCATCCTGGCCCCCATGGGGTATGCAAGACCCCACTTTGCTGCCGCCTCGGCATCGGCTTTCCTGACATCGGGATGGTTAGCCAGGCCCAGGTAGTTGTTGAATGTCCAGGCAAGAACCTGCTTCCCCTGGAATGTCATGTAAGGTTCAATGGGTCCTTCGAGTTTCGGGAACATGTAATATCCGTGAGCTTTCCTGCGGTATTGGCCCAGAGGCCCTCCTTCGTCCTTTCTGATTCTTTCAAAAATGTCCATGATTATGCGTCTATGTTAGCGTATTTGGCGTGTTGTTCAATGAATTCTCGTCTTGGCGGCACTTCATCGCCCATCAACATGGAGAATATACGGTCAGCCTCGGCGGCATTGTCAATGGTGACCTGTCTCAGGATCCTGTTTTCAGGATTCATGGTGGTGTCCCATAACTGTACTGCGTCCATCTCTCCAAGACCTTTGTACCGCTGGACGGTAACCGAACTCTCACGTCCTTTCCCGATTTCCTCTATGGCTTCCCGTCTTTGCTCTTCTGTCCAGCAATACCGTTCTTCTTTGCCTCTTTTTACCAGGTAGAGCGGTGGAGATGCTATGTATACATGGCCTCCGCGGATCAGATCGGGCATATGGCGGAAGAAGAAAGTAAGCAGCAGTGTGTCGATATGGCTGCCGTCCACATCGGCGTCTGTCATGATGATAACCCGGTGGTAGCGTAATTTACTCATGTTCAGGGCTTTGCTATCTTCTTCGGTGCCACGGGTAACTCCAAAGGCAGTGTATATGTTGCGTATTTCTTCGTTGTCAAAAACACGGTGTTCCTGGGCTTTTTCCACGTTCAGGATCTTGCCGCGCAGGGGAAGGATTGCCTGGAATGAACGGTCCCTGCCGCTTTTTGCCGTACCCCCTGCAGAGTCTCCTTCCACCAGGAATATCTCGCTTTGTTCGGGATCCCTGTTGGAGCAGTCTGCCAGTTTTCCGGGTAAACCTGCGCCGGACATCACGTTTTTGCGCTGGACCAGTTCACGGGCCTTACGGGCAGCGTGACGGGCAGTGGCGGCCACAATGACTTTCTCCACTATGGCTTTCGCATCTCTGGGATTTTCTTCCAGGTAGTTTTCCAGCGCAGTGCTTACAGCCTGCGAAACGGCTCCGGTCACCTCGCTGTTACCCAGCTTGGTCTTGGTCTGTCCCTCAAACTGGGGCTCATTGACTTTTACCGAGATGATGGCAGTCAATCCTTCCCTGAAATCGGCAGGATCGATGTCGAATTTCAATTTGCTGAGCATCCCGGTCTTATCGGCATAACTTTTGAGTGTGCTGGTCAGCCCCCTTCGAAATCCTGTCAGGTGGGTGCCCCCTTCTATGGTATTGATGTTATTGACGTATGCATGAATGTTTTCCGAGAATCCCGTATTGTATTGCATGGCAATTTCAATGGGGATACTGGATTTGTTGTTCTCCAGGTATATAGGCTTCTGTGTCAGGGGTTCCCTGGTTTTGTCCAGAAACTCTACAAAATCAAGCAATCCTGCCTCGGAATAGAATTCGTTCCTGTGGACGTTATCGGAAGGAGGCATTTCTTCATCCATATCATCCTGGAAGGTGTCTTCCTGGCTGCTTTCCCTGTGGTCTTCTATGACCAGGCGAACACCTTTGTTCAGGAAAGCAAGTTCACGCAATCGTGTGGACAGGATTTCGTAGCTGTAGGGGATTCCAAGGGTGAAAATCCGCTTGTCAGGCATAAAATAGATCTCTGTTCCTGTAATATCTGTTTCTCCAATGATCTCCACCGGAGTTTGAGGAACTCCCCGCGAGTAGCTTTGCCTGAATATCTTGCCCTCCCGGTATATGGTGGCAACCAATTTGCTTGATAATGCATTGACACAAGAAAGGCCAACCCCATGCAGACCTCCTGAAACCTTATAGGAGTCCTTGGAAAATTTGCCCCCTGCATGCAATACGGTCAGGACAACTTCAAGAGCCGATTTTTTTTCTTTTTCATGCATGCCTGTCGGGATACCACGGCCATTGTCCGTAACGGTAATGCTGCCGTCGGCATTGATGACCACTTTGATAAAATCACAATAGCCGGCAAGCGCTTCGTCAATAGAATTATCTACTACCTCATAAACAAGATGGTGTAATCCCCTGGATGCGATGTCACCGATGTACATGGAGGGACGTTTTCTGACTGCTTCCAGACCTTCCAGCACCTGGATGCTTTCTGCAGAATACTGATTCTCTTTGCTCACTTTTTCAGTCTTTGAATAACATGCAAAGATACGAAAAAATCAATAAAAATCCTAATCAGAAACGTAAGGTTATTCCTCCCCCAAAAGTCAATCCTGGATTGGGATAGAGATAAAAATAAGCGATATCTGTGTTTAGTAGATTATTGCCAAAAACATACACCCCGAAAAACTTCTTTACTACGTATTCAACACGGGCTCCCAGATCAAAAAAACCTGGAACGGTTACGGAGGGATTTCCGGTCATCCAGTTGGGAGCCGCGCATGCATCACGCCAATAGCCCGTTGCCGAGACAATGATACGTTCTCTCCAGTTATAGCGTGCAAACGCCTTGATCTCCCAGGCAGGCTTGTGCCATGGAGGTGTTCCCGAACTGAGGGAATACTTGTGCCATTGTCCTGATAGGCTTGCCTGAAAAGGCCGAGAATGATAATCTATTGAACCTCCTGCCGTGTACCTGGTCTCATCTGAATAACCTAGTGTGAACAAACTTGGATAACCCTGTTGAACAGCCTGTGTCAGGTAGAAAAACTGGCTCTTTGTATACCGGTAGGCGCCAAACAGCCTGTAGTGGAGGCCATCAGCAATGGTGCCTTTGAATCCTGCCTCTACATCCCAGGGCACCGTTGCATCGAACAACTGATTGACAAATACCCATGAATTCTCTGTCATTCTCTCCTGGTAGGTATTCAGGGCATGGTATCCTTTGATTCCGGCAAAGATGGTCAACCAGTCATCGGCAAGGGTAAGGTGTGCGTCAAACCATGGGAAAAAGCCAAATTTGTTGCCATCGGGCCTTAACAGGTATTGAGCGCGAAGCCCGGCTCCTACCCTGAACCTGTCACCTTTCAGAATGACATGCGGAAATAAGCTTATCACGGCCCGGGAAGCCGAGTTTCCGTCCGTTGTCCACCGGTCGCTGGCAAAACGGGTTTCCGCATTCAGGTTAATTGAGAAACTCCCGGACAGGTTGTAGCCGGCCAATGCTTCGATATCCAGGATATTTTCACGAATTACCGGCAGATCGTCTCCAACACCGTGCATATTGTTCTTCGCATGAGTGTAAGCCGATTTCCAGTAATAAAGCCAGGTGCCTGCTGCCTGGTTAAGGGCATATGTTTCAACGGCTACTCCGGCATTGTAGTAGTTCTGGTATGAGGGGCTCAGGGAGGATAAGACATCCACCACAGCATAGTCGTTTTTCAGGTGTTCTCCCAGGGCGATTAACCGGAACGTGTTTTTCTTTCCCCTGTGTTCCAGCGTTAAACGTCCGTCCGTCCGCATCCTGTCTTCTTCACTGAACAGGGAACGATGACGGGCTTGAAGACCTGCATACCAGCCCGCACCCATGGGAGCCTGCAAGAGGATGTCTGCACGGGGTGTCCAGGGATACCCTAAGCCAAAGTCTATGGTCCCGTAGCGCTTTGGCGCCTGGCCGGAAGACCTGACAACTGCCGGTGGCAGGGGAATGAATTCAAACAGGTCCGCCAGGGGTTTGCCAACTATGCTGTATTGAAAGGAAGTATTGAATATACGCAGCGAATCAGGGACCTGTGTTTCCAGCATGGGTTTGGTTACCTCTATCAGATCGGCATCGTAGAGGCGTTCAACCTGTATCACGGGATTGATCTGGTTTTGCGCGTTCAACGAAAAACCTGACAGGCAGCATGCTATGAATAGCCATCTTTTCATGGTGCTTTTTCCTCACATTTTTTTATCCGCAGTGAGATTATCCGTTCAATATCATCTGGTTCGGAAGGTTTATACCCTTTCTGTACGCTTTCGTAGGTAGCCCTGGCCTGTGTCCATTCACCCCTTTCCGCATAAATATCCCCTAACAGGATATAAGCCCGTGCAATCCAGTATTCCTGAGGAGTATCCGTATCGGCAAAATTATATATCATGTTCTCGGCCTTGTCAAAATTCCCGGAATCGAAAGCATCCTTACATAACAGGTAGCTGGCCTCTGCGCCGATAGGCGTATGATTTTCAACGGAGAGCTCTTCCAGCAGCAGCAATGCTTCAGCTCTTTCACCCAGGGCAAGGTGGCTGAGTGCTTTTACATATTTGGCATCGGTATATACAGATTCATTGAAAGCTTTGTTTGCCAACACCTTATCAGATTGAACCACGGCATTCCGGTACTGTTTGTTTTTATAGAAAGCCCACGTCAGCCACTTTTGGGCATCCAGGCGGTTCTTCTCGATTTGCGCGATGTCGTAGAGGCTCATATAGGCATCCACGGCATTAGAGTATTGTTCAAGGTCGTACTGGATGGCTGCGTAATTTCTGGTCGCAAGTTCGGTGAATGATCCGGAGGGGCTTTTCATGACCTCCAGGTAGGCATCGGCAGCCTGTTGCATTTTGCCCAGCTTTGAGTGACATTCGCCCAGATAGAAATAAGCTGCCGGAATCTTTACACTTTTTGGGTATTTGCCGATAAATTTGTTCAGGGCGGTAACGGCTGCCGCTGGTGAATTATTCAGGAATAATTGCTCGGCCGAGGTAAAGGCCATTATTTCCTTTTCATCAGGGCTTTTTCCTGAATCAATCCCCAGGCTTTCCAAGTAGTTGAAGAATCCCTCCGAGTCGTTCCGGGACATGTATACATTTTCAATGCCGGCCAGTGCGTTGGCTGCATCGGGGGAATCGGGGTAACGGCGCAGCACTTCCTTGTAATAATCCAGGGCTGCGTCCGGGTTCTGCATGTTGATTCTGATAAGTCCCAGCTCTACCAGTGCTTTTGCGTGGATAGCCCGGTGTGAGTCAAATGAAAGTATGGTATTGAACCTTTCTTCTGCCTTTTCGTATTGGTTTGTCTGGACATAAGTCCTTCCCTGTTCGAACAGGGCCGATGAAAAGAACGGGGAAGTGGGGTATTCCTGCATCAGCCGGTCCAGTGTGATGATTTTCTCTGCCTCCAGGTTCAGGACACCCTGGGCCATGGCTATCTGAAACAACGCATAATCGGGAGCAGCCGTGTTGTAGTCCAGTGCGCGCTGATATTCTCCGGCTGCTTCCTGGTGCTTGTACTGCGCAAAAGCACAATCACCAAGCCTGAGGTAAGTATCTGCCACAAGGCTTCTGTTGCTCACACCCAGTCTGAGATACCTGTTGAACCAGTCTGCAGCGTTAGGGTAATCACGCATTTTGAAGTAGGCATAACCAATATTGTAATGGCTTGTCCGGTATTTTTCCGGATTGGAAAACGATCCGCTCTCTTTGATGAATTGCCTCCAAATGTTGATTGCATTGTTGAACTTATTGTCACGGTATAAGCATTCTGCTATCCAGTAGGGTTCCTGTGCCAGCGAAAAATACTTTTCAGCATCCCGGAAAGAACCGGTCTGGTATAGCTGTATGCCTCTCAGGAAAGCTGCCTTTTTCAGGTCCCTGCTGTTTTCAGCCGTGGGATTTTTCAACGCCTGCAGGGCTTCCACAGCCGAGGCATAATCCTGGTTCATAAAGAAATTAGCTGCAATATATGTCTGGATTTCATCCAGCTTTGGGGAATCCGGATATTCTTTCCTGTATGAGGACAATACCTGTATGTCTCCGTTCAGATCAAAAGAGAGTTTTGCGTAGTTATAAAAAGCATCTTCCCTTATGTCAGGGTCGTAAGGCATGACACTGGCCCTTTTGAAGGAAACCAGGGCATCTACCTTGTTCCGCAGCCGGATATACGATTCTCCCAGATGGTACAGGGCGTTCTGACCCAGACTGTCCTGCCTTTCTCCCACTATGGAGAGCTGTTCAGCGGCCTGCACGTAATCACCCAGTTTGAAATACAGGATTCCGGAAAAATACCTGTCTGTCAAAGTCAGGTTACTGATATCTTTCAGGTAATCGTCAAAGAAACTGCGTGCTTCAACTGTCCTGTCCAGGGCAAAATAGGCTTCTGACAAGGTCTTGGCCAGGGTGGTACGCAATGCCTTATCGGATTGCTGGTATATGGGAACACCCTTTTTGATAACCTGCCCGTATTGCTTAAGGTATAATAATGACTGAAGCAGGTAGGCCGTGGAGAGGGAAGCATACTGCGGCACTTCCATAAGCGGTTCAAGTAAAGGCACAGCTTCCTCAAAACGTCCTTCAGCATAATGGATGTATCCCCGGTAATACCTTGAGGCCCATTTGTAGGATTCGCCCACCGGGTAATTTTCTGCTTCCAGGAACAGCGCTACGGCTTGTTCCGTATCACCGCGCTGCATGGTGGCATATCCTTTCCTGAAAGTGTATGAAGCGCGTTCTTTTTCCGGAAGCCGGCGGACCTTGACTTTATCGTAACAGGTGATCGCTTCTTTGAACAGGTTACCGGAAGCATACAGGTTCCCTAATTTGAAATATACCAGGTTTTTTAAAGGAGCCGAGGGATGTTTTTGCTCCCACCAGGAAACACGGTCTGCAATGGCACGGTCTTCCATTGCGATTTCACACAAAAGCCTGTAAGAGGCTACAAGAGATTCCTTCCCCGGCATATCGTCCGTTTCCGGTCTGTTAAACAGCTCATAGGCACTCCAGTACTGCTCCTGCCTGAAGAGTTCAACTGCCCTGGCAAACAGGTCATCACCGGAGTGTTGCGGTGCCTGGCCGTAGAAGGTGCCTGAGGTCAGGAGTATAACAGTGAGAATAACAGTACGCAACCTGTATGTCATGTGTAATACGTGATTATTGAGCAAATATACTGTTTTTCAAGAATCATACCATAATTATGGCCTTGGATGGTGGCTTAGGACAGTATGCTGCCAATAAGCCGTATCCAGGTGCGTATAGATTTCTGTGGTAAGTATACTGCTGTGTCCGAGCATTTCCTGAACCACACGAAGATCTGCCCCGTTTTCAATAAGATGGGTGGCAAAAGAATGACGGAAGGTGTGGGGGGATATCTCCTTTTTCAGTCCGGCTTTCTCCGCCTGTTGACGTATTATAAGAAACACCATGTTACGGGTAAGCGGTCTGCCATAGCGGTTGAGAAACACAAAATCTTCATGCATTGGACGGATTTTCAGTGAATTCCTCCAGGGGTAGTACAATTCCAGGGCACGGAGTGCATGAGAACCTATGGGCACCAAACGTTGTTTGTCACCCTTGCCGATGACACGTATGAAACCCTGTTGTGGAAACATCTGCGTGAATTTCAGCCCCGTCAGTTCACTTACCCGTAATCCGCACCCGTAGAGAACCTCGATTATGGCTTTGTTCCGGTGTCCTTCCGGAATGCTCAGGTCAAAAGAGTCAAGCAACATTTCAATTTCCCGGACAGACAGTACAACCGGAAGGCGTCTGCCTGTTTTTGGCGTGTCAATTGATGAGCATGGATTGGTGGCTATGCGTTTTTCCATGGTCAGGAAGCGGAAAAAAGCATTCAAACCCGAAAGGATCCTGGCCTGGGTTACGGGAGATGATCCTGAATCGGTCACGTGAGTAAGGAAGGTTTCAATATGTTTTGTGGTGATACCTGAAGGTTGAGGAAATAGTTCCTGAGGTGGGGTACTTCTCTGCATATATTCCAGAAAACGCTTTATATCCTGAAGGTACGCCTTTCGTGTGTTTTCAGACAAGGATCGCTCCAGTCGCAGATACATCAAAAAATCATTGATTGCCTCGGTCCATTCCCGCCCTGTTCCGGGTATCGTTTTCATTGTGGATTTTGTTTTTTGTAGGTATCACACCAGGGAGAAAGACCACATGAAGAACATTTGGGCTTTCTTGCAGTGCAAACATACCTGCCGTGCAAGATCAGCCAATGGTGGGCCCTTGCCCTGAGTTCCAGTGGAAAATGATGGTTCAGATCGTTTTCCACAGCCAATGAGGTAGTTCCGTCTGACAATCCCAACCTGCGTGAAATCCGGTATACATGCGTATCCACGGCAATCACTTCCTTATCAAAGGCAACAGAAGCTACTACGTTGGCGGTTTTTCTGCCGACACCCGGCAGTTTCTTAAGCTCCCCGGGATCGGAAGGAATCTTGCCGTCAAAGCGCTCCATGATACTGCGCGCCATTCCGGCCAGGTGCTGTGCCTTGTTGTTGGGATAGGTAATGGAGCGGATATAAGGAAAGATATCTTCCGCTCTTGCGGCTGCCATATCTTTTACGGTAGGATAGCGCTCCAGCAGGGCAGGAGTGGTCATGTTCACACGTTGGTCCGTGCATTGCGCCGAGAGGATCACAGCTACCAAAAGGCTGTAAGGATCCTTGTATTGCAGTTCCGATCCGGGATCCTCCATATGGGTCAGGAACCATGAAATGATATGTTGTACTTCCTGCTTTTTTTTCATGATTCCATAAATCCTGACAAGTCTATTTCACGGCGGTCCGCAACCTGGCTGCATTTTCCTGCCTCGCATTTGAATATCCGGCCCGGGTAACGCTGCAGCAGGTTCAGATTGTGTGTGACCACCAACATGGCAGGTTGCTGTTTTTCATGAATTTCCATGAACAGCTGCATGATTTCCTGCTGAGTGTCACTGTCCAGGTTCCCGGTAGGTTCATCTGCCAGTATGATCTCCGGATTGTTGAGTATGGCGCGGCCAATAGCAACGCGCTGCTGTTCCCCGCCGGAGAGCTGGTGCGGCATCTTGTGTTTTTTATGCAGCATTCCCACGCTATCCAGAGCCTGTTCAATACGCTGCTGCATCTCCTTTTTATTTTTCCATCCGGTAGACCGGAGGACAAATTCCAGGTTGTCATAGGCAGAGCGGTCCTGTAACAGTTGGAAGTCCTGAAATACAACACCTATTTTTCTTCTTAGGTAGGGTATTTGTCTTCTTTTCAATTTCACCAGGTTGAAACCGGCCACTTCAGCTTCTCCCTTTTTCAGTGGGAATTCGCCTATCAGTGTTTTGATCAGGGATGTCTTTCCTGTTCCGACCCGTCCTACCAGGTAAATAAAGTCTCCTTTTTCAAGGGTCAGATCCACTCCCTGCAGGATCAGGTTGGTGTCCTTAATCACATCTACCCCTGAAAACCTTACAATAGACATATTTCTTATTTTATACAAATATAACAAAAGGGCACATTTGTTAAAAAAGTGACATAATTTTTGGAAAATAGAAAAAGGTGTTTACATTTGCAGTGTACTAATGAACTAAGACACTAAACAATGATTCAAATCAACAATCTATCCTTCAGTTATTCAAAGAATAACGTCTTCCGGAATCTATCCCTGTCATTGTCTAAAGGTAATATTTACGGCTTGTTGGGACAAAATGGCGTAGGCAAGACCACCTTGCTGAAATTATTGTCGGGTTTGCTCAGAAGCGAAGAGGAATCCTGTATGGTGAACGGTTATCATCCATACAAGCGGCAGCCGGAGTTCCTTAAGGATGTTTATTATCTACCCGAAGAACCTGCCTGCCCGCATGGCACGGTTGCCCGGTATGCAAAGAACAACGGGTCTTTCTACCCGTCTTTTGACAAAGACCTTTTTTATGAATTTCTGGAGCGTTTTGAGGTGCAACCGGAAAAAAGATTCAGAGACCTGTCTGCAGGGCAGCAGAAAAAAGCTTATGTTTCTTATGCATTGGCGCTCAATACCAAGATCCTGCTTTTGGACGAACCCAGCAATGGCATGGACATTCCTTCAAAGACGGTATTACGCAGTATCGTTGCAGGACAGATCAATGAAGAAAGGTTTATTATCATTTCAACGCACCAGGTCCGGGATCTTGAAAACCTGATAGATCCTATCATAATTCTCGACCGCAAGGATGTCCTGTTGCATGCATCCATTGAGGAAATTGCCCAAAAAGTATGTTTCATCAATGCTGCCACTAAGCAGGATGACGCGCTCTATAGTGAAGAAATCCCGATTGGTTATTCCCTGGTAAAGGCTAACACAACCGGCATTGACACAAAAGTCAATCTGGAGACTTTGTTTAATGCCGTTTTAATGCATAAAGAATGGTTTAAGGAACATTTTAACACGACAATATTATGAGCAACCTGTTTAATATAAAACGCTTTTACGCATTTGTCTGTAAGGAATTCCGGGAATTGCCGGGAAAATACGGATTGACCATTTTAAGTATGATAGGGGGGTATTTGGTTTTGCTTCTGCTGCTGATGATGCTCGGAATCTCTGTTTCACCTTTTACAAGGATGACCGTGATAATGGTATACGTTATGATAACCATCATTTTTGCCCCGTCCAAACTGTACGGAAACGTAAACCACGCAAGAAAAGGATTGTGTTATGCAATGCTGCCTGTTTCTGCCCTGGAGAAAACCATCAGCATGTTTGTCATTAATTTTCTCTGCACTTCAATACTAATTGTGGCTGGCCTTTTTGCAGCCGATATGCTCCTGTACCTTATTGTTCCTTCCCGTATGGAGGGATTTCTGCTGAACTATGAGACAGCGCGCCTTTTTGGAGAAGAGCTTATTGAGTTGTTCTTTTTACAATCGATTTTCATCCTTGGCAATATAGTTTTCAAAAGACAGAAAGTGACAAGAACGTTTATAAGCCTTATAGGGATTGGCTTCCTTCTTGGCCTGGTCATGCTTCTTGTTTTCCGCGCCATAGGGCTTGAAAACATTGAAAGGCTTGCCGACTCCATTCTGGCTGAGTTTCCCAAGGAAATTAACAACTGGAACATACTGAGCTATAGTACTTTCAATAGCACGTACAGGCATATTCCCCTTATCAGGAACATAATCATTATTGCCTATTCTGTTACTGGATTGATCACTGCCGCGTGCTGGGTAGGTGTTTATCGCCTTATTAAAACAACAAAATATTGATTCTTATGGAATTTAAAGAAAATCAGGCCATATATCTGCAAATTGCCGAATCTTTGTGCGAGAGAATCCTGAGCGGGAAGTGGAAGGCAGAGGACAGGTTGCCGTCGGTCAGGGAACTTGGAGCAACCCTGGGAGTTAATCCCAATACGGTCGCCAGAACCTATGACTATTTGCAGCAAAGGGAAATCATATACAACAAAAGAGGCATTGGCTATTTTGTTGCGCCGGGGGCGAAACAGGTGATCCTTACAACCCTCAGGGAACGTTTTTTGCTGGAAGAACTTCCATTGTTCTTTCGAAGGATTGATTTACTTTCCATACCTTTAACCGATATTCAGGACAATTACAACAAACAAAAAAAATGAAATATCTTTCAACGCTTCTGGTGTGTCTTATCTTGGGAACAGGAAATCTTTCTGCTGCCCGCAACACATCAGCTATCAGGGGGATTGTTGTTGACAAGGAAACACGCAGTCCGCTTTTCTATGCAACGCTGGCCGTCAGGGACAGCTCTAATTCAGTCATTACGGCTACGACAGCCGGATCGGACGGTACTTTTACGCTGGAAGGAATACCTTACGGAACATACCAGCTTATTGCTACTTTTATCGGATACAAGGAACAATCAAAAAAGATTGAGTTAACTTCCGAACAGACCGATGTTGGCGTCATAGAGATGGAAGAAGATGTGCAGACCCTTGAAACCGCCGTTATCACAGCAAGAGTTCCGGTCATTGAGCAAAAGATCGACAAGATTGTCATGAATGTGGCTGAAGCGGTTTCCACGGAAGGGAGCAATGCCCTTGAAGTATTGCGCAAGGCCCCTGGAGTGACCATTGACATGGACGGGAATGTGAAACTCAACGGCCAGGCGGTCAGTATCTGGATAGACGGACGTCCATCCTACCTGAGCGGGCTGGAACTCGAGGCACTCCTTCGTTCCACAGATGGCACCACCATTGATAAAATTGAGCTCATGGCCCACCCCTCGGCCCGATATGATGCGGAAGGAAGCGGAGGGATCATCAATATAAAGATGAAGAAAAACCTGCTCAAGGGATTCAGTGGATCGGCCAATGGTTACTATGGAGGGATGAAGCACAAGAGCTATGAGCAGGAAGCCGGTGGAGGGCTGAACATGAACCTGCGCACAGACAAGACCAACACCATGCTCAATTACAGCGGCCGATACGATAACATAGGAGTCCAGCTGGATACTCGCACCATCATTGGGAACGCGACTAGTTTTGAACAGATATCCCATTCCGATTTTCTGATAAGTTCACAAAGCCACACGGTGAAGCTGGCCAACGATTTTTTTCTGAACAAAAAGAACACGGTTGGTTTCATAGTCACCACCATGTTCCGTGACCAGTCACAGGATAATTTCGGGGATGACAACCTGACCATAACCAAACTCAACGGCAATCTGCTAAGCAGCATGAAAAGCATCATCAGGACGAATTCCGATTATGATAACATCACAACCAACGTCAATTATACCGGGGTTTTCAATGAGGATAAGGCACAGGAACTAACTTTCAACGCCGACTACGCCTATTATGATATCATGTCGGGCAATTTCCAGGACAACAGCATTGTTTCCGGCATAGGTATCAATGAGATGTTCCGCCAGAACAGCCAGCAATACATCAACCTTGTTTCAGGGCGTCTGGATTACCAGCAATCGTTCTGGAAAACCGGGATGCTCGAAGCCGGCCTTAAGTGGGCCATGACCCAGACAAACAATGACCTGTTCCGGGAAGATTCGCTGTCAGGCGGCTGGGTCCCCAATACCAGCATGTCCAATGAATTCATATATACAGAACATATTGCAGCAGCTTATGCATCGGTGGGCAGGATGCTGGGAAACAAATGGACGCTAAAGCTGGGATTACGGGGTGAATACACATATGCCCTGGGTGACTGGATAACGACAAAGAAGGTGACAACCAAGAATTATTTCAATCTATTTCCCACTGTTTTTGTCGGATACAACCCATCTGCAAATTGGCGCCTTAATCTCTCTTATACCAGCCGTATAGGCAGGCCTTCTTTCAGCCAGCTGAATCCTTTCCGCAACTATATCGATGCCAATTCGTATGTTGAAGGAAATCCCGACCTGGATTCCCAGTTGTCCAGGCAGATGGCACTGAGTGTCACATTCAAGAACCATTATAACCTGGCTCTTATCTATGCCCATACAAGGAACCTGATCATGCAGGATCCATATTACGATGAGACCGGTACCAAAATACTGCTATGGGAAAATTTCGGTAACCAGTATATGTTGGGCGGCTCATTGTCTGTGAGTGAATTGCCCGTGACCGAATGGTTATACTTCACCCTTAGCGGGGTTTGTGTCTATATGGGCAATACCTCTAATCCCACGAATGGACAGAACGAACAATATATTAACAATGGGGTACTGAGCAGTGTGCAGGGGCAACTGACATTCCTGTTGCCAAAAGACTGGAAGATAGAGCTTATGGGAGTATACCAGGGCAAGGTCCCCTATGGCTATTTCACAGTCAAGCCCATTTTTATGATGAACGGAGGAGTCAAGAAGAATTTCATGAACAACAAGGCAACGCTTAGCATCAATGTGAACGATATTTTTGGTACCTTTGATAGCAACCTGGTGTACAAATCGGAAGATAACGTTGACTACTCGATAGATCAGAGTATAAATCTTCAGAAAATCCGTTTGAGCCTGAGTATCCGGTTTGGACAGGGGAAAGCAGCCCGAGCCAGGAAAGTAGGGGACCTGGAAGAGGCCTCCCGTGTAGATACTTCAGGGGGAATATCTACCGGTACGACGGGAACATTGCCCTAATAGGATTGTAGATGAAAAAGATATATGAACTTGGAATAGCCTTTGGTGGTGGCGGCACCAGAGGCTATTATCATGCAGGGGTTCTCAAACGCCTGTTGGAATTGGGATACAAACCCCAAATTGTTTCAGGAACCAGCGTGGGATCCATTGTGGCGGCCATGTATGCCGCCGGTCTTTCCGTAGAAAGCATGCAGGCTGCGTTCAGTGCACTTGCATTGAAGGATTTTCTGGAACCCAGGCTACCCAAGCAATATCTGACCGATTCAAAACCCTTGAGGAAAATCCTGGAAAACACACTGAAGGCAAAGACATTTGAGGAACTGGAATGTCCGCTGAAAATCATTGCCACCTGCCTGGAATCGTCTAAAGAAGTAATTTTTGAAAAAGGCCCGCTCATAGATGCCATTATTGCCTCATGCAGCGTTCCCGTCGTTTTCCCCCCTGTAAAGATTGAAGGTAAACATTATGTGGACGGAGGAGTGATAAGGAATGTCCCTGTGTCTGTCATTAGGGAGGAGTGCAAACGGGTTTTTGCTGTAAACCTGATTCCTTCTTCCGGAAAAGACATGGCTTACAACGGATCTATGAAACACATAGCAGAGCGTTGCGTGACCATGATGTTCAACGCAGCGGCCATGTACGATCTGAATCTTGCAGACCTGGTGATAGAAGATGTAGAAATGGCAGGGTACAGCACCTATGACCTGAAACACAGGGATGAGATGTTCAATCTGGGGTACAATGCCAATGCATTTAAACTACTCGATAAAATGGGATAACCAGCGGTTGTAGGAACGGAAAAATTTATGGATAAGTTCCTCCATGGAACTATCGATAAGTTTTCCGTTTTTATCAAACAGGTTCCCTGCGCCGCCTATGTACATTTCGGGCTGGGCCATAACAGAGGCATTGACGCAGACAAGAGATTGCCTCAGGTGGTGATTGGCTCCAAATCCCCCTATTGCTCCCGGTGAAAGGGAAATAACTGCCGCAGGTTTGTTGTTCCAGACATTTTTCATATAAGGTCTTGATCCCACATCAATGGCATTTTTCAGCGCGGCCGATGTAGACCGGTTGTATTCAGGGGTGACCAGCAGCAGTCCGTCTGCTTTGATAATTTTTTCCCTGAAAGCCGTCCATTCTTCAGGCGGATCCTGGTCCAGGTCTTCGTTGTACAGGGGCAGGTTCCCTATTTCCACTATCTCAAGGTCAAGAGAGTCTGGGGCCAGTTCAATCAATACGCCAGCCAGTTTCCTGTTCAGGGATTCTTTCCTCAGGCTGCCTACGAGGACGGCTATGCTCTTTCTTGCTTTGATTTCCATAATATTGTTATAAAGTTGTGAGTCAATCTTTATACAAATATAATTTTTTCCCGTAAATAACCTTGCTGTCCCCGGGTGCATAGAAATCCGCCAATTCGGCCATCATCACATAATCATGTTTCTTATAAAAACCCCTGGTAGGGACGTAATCCTGTCTTCCCGAAGTTTCTATCCATATTTGGGTGCCTCCCTGCCTGGCAATCATATTTTCAATCCGGATCATCATTTCAGATCCCAATCCTTTTCCCTGAAGATCCTTGCTAACGGCCATCCAATAAATATCCCATCCGGAACGGGTGCACGGAGTGGGTCCGTAAACGGCATATCCCACACAATGGTTGTCATGCTCTGCGACCAGGCAGCAATATCCTGAAGCTTTGCCCCGTTCCAGGAACGCTCCAAGAACCTCCAGGGCCACCTGTATTTCATAGTCGTAAAACAATCCGGTAGATTCCATAATGAAGGTCAACTCCTCCAGGTCACCGGCGCGTAAGGCGTTTCTAAAAGTAAATGCCATACTATGTAATGCTAATTGAGGCAATTAATTATTTGCCGAATGATCTGTGCCTGGGAGAATCCTGCATGTAGTCCTGCTGCAATAAATCCGCTATCTGGTGCTATGCAGGGGTTGGCATTCACTTCCAATACAGACGGAACACCATCCTGGCCAACCCGAATATCTACCCTGAAATAGCCGGAAAGATTAAAAACCATTCCACAGGCAACTGCCGTATCCCTTAACCTGGCAGTTAGTTGGGGATCGTTTTCCAGGGTATCGAATTGCCGTGTCGTGTGCTTGTATTCGAAGGAGCCTTCCTCCCATTTGGAGCGGTATCCAAGTATCCTGGCCTTTCCTGGTGGATAATCCCTGAATATCATCTCGGGTATGGGGTAGAGAGTGTACCCTCCGGGCTTTCCGGTAATGCTCAGGTTAAACTCGCGTCCCTCGATATACTCTTCAATAAAGTGCCCGCGCGGATCAAAATTACCGAGCCAGCCCGGGATCCCGGGAAGTGATGCATCAAATACATGTTGTTCGTCAAGCCCTGCAGAACCTTCTTCAGCGATTGGCTTGACAATGTATTTTCTTTTCTTATCCAGCAGGCTTGCCCCGGCAGTGGAGAACCAGGCCGGTGTCCTTATACCGTGCTCCTGCATGATTTTTTTTGCCAGGGTTTTCCTCGTGGTCAGGTACAGGCCATCTTCTCCTACTCCTGTATAAGGTATCTTCCAGGCTTGCAAGATAGAGGGCACTATATGCAACAAACCGGTACACCCAAGCACCGATTCCACCAGGTTGAACACAAAAGCGGGCTTGATGTCAGCAAGCGGCAGAAGATCCTGGTACAGGTCTGTTCCCACATCGCGAACCAGGCACTTGTAACCCAAGGTTTCAAGTGCATTTCTGACCAGTTCCGCCTGGTCCATAACATCCTGTTCGTCAGGGGTTGGGCTTTCGGATAGCCGGTTATGCAGGATAATAGCTGTATTGCTCATCTTGCATCATAACTAGCTGTGCTTCGCTTCCGTAAATTCGTTTCATGGCAGCCTGCATAATGGCTCCTATCAACTGTGTGTAATTCATTCCGTTCATCCTGGCTATGATGGGAAGGTCTGAATCTTTGAAATTCAGGCCGGCCAGCGGGTTGATCTCCATGAATTCCGGTTCGCCCATCTCGTTCAGTTTCATATCTACCCGGCCGCTGTCACGGGAGCCTGTAGCTTCCCACACCCGCAGGGCAAGACGGGCACATTTCTCGGCAATCTCTCCTGTCTGATTTATGTATTCAATTGTTTCCCTGTAATTCTGCTTGTTTTCATAAGAGTAGATCTCCAATATGTCTTTCTTGAAGACTACTTCCATGACACCAATGACACGGGTGTCTTCCCCGTTGCCGCATATTCCCACTGTGAATTCCCTGCCCGGGAGGTATGTTTCAACCAGAACAGGTTGTTCATAACGTTTCAGAAGATGGCAGCACACAGCCTGGAATTCTTCTTCTGTCCATACCAGTGAATGTTCTCCTATCCCCTTGCCTGAGCCCTCCATGACGGGTTTAAGAAAAAGGGGAAAATCGGGTTTTTGCTTATCCAGCTCATTAATACTGCGAACCAGGCAAAAATCGGGAGTAGGTATTCCCGCATCTCTCACGACTCTTTTGCATAACGCCTTGTTCAATGACAGGGCCATAGTTGCAGCGCTCGAAAACACGTAGGGTATCTGCCAGTCATCCAGGATAGCCGGCACAAGCGATTCCCTGCCATCTCCGAAGATACCTTCGCAGATGTTAAAAACAAGATCCCATCTGTCTCCTTTGAATAGACGCATCATCAGCGACCTTGCATTTCCGATGCGTTCGGTTTCATAACCTAAAGAATGAAGGGCTGTTTCGATGCCCTCAATCGTCTCTGTTTTGTCTAGCTCTGCAGTGTCTTCTTCAGAGTACCCCAAAGATAGGTATTCAGACTGCAGGTCATATGTCAGACCAACTTTCATTTTGTCTGCTCCCGGGCTCTACGGGAATACCATAAATTTTCATAAATTTGTTATATAAAATAATGTGCGATATTAGCACTTTTATGAATCCGTTGTTCTTTTCAAATTATTTTTTTAAAAAGAATTTTCATGAAATGTGAAACGTCAAAAAGTGCTCCCGCCGGAGGGGCAGTTTACGGTATCGGCTTTGTCGGGGCAGTAATCTACTTTATTGTTCAGGCCAGTGGCTTCTGGGAAGGTGTCCTGGGTGTTCTCAAAGCTATTGTATGGCCGGCAATCATGGTTTTTGAAGTGTTAAAGTACATAGGTGCCTGAACCGGAAAACCACCCCATGCAACCATTCCTGCCAAGAGGGTCACGCATCCTTATGCTTGGCAGTTTTCCTCCTCCGAAGACCCGGTGGTCTATGGATTTTTATTATCCCAACTTCAGGAATGACATGTGGCGCATAGTAGGCCTGGTCTTCTTCAACCAGGCCGGTTATTTCATTCAGGGGAATGGATACAACAGGAAACTTATCGAGTCTTTCTGCAGGGAGAAAGGTCTGGCTCTTTATGATGCGGCGGTAAAGGTGATCCGCATGACAGGGAATGCGTCTGATAAATACCTGGAAGTTGTGGAATCCATTGACCTGGCAGGGATTCTGGACAATCTCCCTATGTGCAGCAATGTTGCTGTAACAGGACAAAAAGCGGCCCAGACGGTGCTTGAAGTGCTGGCTGGAACCGGTTTTCAACAGGTACTGCAGCTCCCAGCCATGGGATCTTTTGCAAATTTCCGATATGGGGAAAGACTGGTTAGATTGTACAGGATGCCCTCTACTTCAAGGGCTTATCCCATGCCTTTGGAGAAAAAGGTGTCGTATTACAGGAATTTATTCAAAAGCTTCCTGGGTCACTCCCATTCTATGGTTGCAGGGGGTTTGGAAGATATATCATAGACAACCCGGTTGACCCCCTTTACTTTATTGATGATATCGTTTGAAACTTTCATGAGGAAGTCGTAAGGCAGGTGTATCCAGTCAGCTGTCATACCATCTGTAGATTCAACCGCCCGTAAGGCAATGGTGTATTCATACGTGCGTTCATCACCCATGACACCCACACTCCTGACCGGTAACAGAATTGCTCCGGCCTGCCAGACCGTATCATACAGGTTTTCTTTCTTTAGCGACTGGATGAAAATATCGTCGGCTTGTCTGAGGATTTGTAGTTTTTCAAGGGTGATTTCACCTAAAAGCCTGATAGCCAGACCGGGACCGGGGAAGGGGTGGCGTTTGATCAACTCTTCCTTCACACCAAGGGCAAGTCCTATGCAGCGTACTTCATCTTTGAAGAGCAGGCGCAGGGGTTCTATAATTTTCAAGGGAACATGCTTGGGAAGGCCTCCCACATTGTGATGTGATTTAATGGCAGATGTATGACCGTGTAAAGAAACAGATTCAATGACATCCGGATAGATGGTCCCCTGGGCAAGCCATGTGGCATTCCGGACCTTTGAGGCTTCCCTGGTGAAAACCTCAATAAAGATCCGGCCTATCGTCTTGCGTTTGGTTTCAGGATCTGTTATTCCCTTCAGGGCCCCGAGGAAAGTCGAGGATGCATCCACACCGGTTATATTCAACCCCATATCCTGGTACGTTCTCATGACAGCAGTATACTCGTTCAGGCGTAACAAACCCGTATCCACAAATATGCAATGCAATTGTGTTCCTATGGCTTTGTGCAGCAAGGTTGCTGTCACGGTACTGTCCACGCCCCCGGATATGGCCATGATCACATGTTCATCACCAATCTTTTCGCGCATTCCGGCTATGGTTTCCTCTATAAAGCCGGAAGGGGTCCAGTCCCCTTTGCATTGGCAGATACCTAATGCGAAATTCTCCAGGATATTCCGGCCATGGACCGAGTGATACACTTCGGGATGAAACTGTACACCATAAGTGTCTTCCCCTTCAAAACGGAAAGACGCATATTGCACATTGTCTGTAGAGGCCAGGTTCACGGCTCCTACAGGAAGGGCATCAATGCTGTCCTGGTGTGACATCCATACGGCAGTAGGGGAGGGAACGTTACGGAACAAAGGGGACCCGGGTTCCAGGATATCCAGCATGGCCCTTCCGTATTCACGTGACAGCGAAGAATGAACGTCTCCTCCATACCGGGTGGCCAGGTACTGTGCCCCAAAGCAGATGCCCAGGAGCGGGATCTTTCCTTTAATCCCTGAAAGATCAATAACAGGAGCATCCTTGTCTTTCACAGAATACGGACTCCCTGACAGGATCATACCTTTGACAGAAGGATCAAGTTCGGGAAAATGATGATAAGGGAATATTTCACAGTATACCTTCAGTTCCCGTAACCGTCTACCGATCAATTGCGTAAGTTGTGAACCAAAGTCAATTATCAGGATTTTTTCATTCATAGGAAGTCCCGTAGTTATAGAGTAGCAAAAGTAAAACAAAACAACGATTATCTAAAATATTTGTTTATCTTTGTCGGCTCATTTCCGGCCATATGGAACAGATGGAAAACACAAGACTGAGGGTTGCGGTAAAGACACTTTCAAAAGGGACATATGACTATGCTTTCCGGTTGAACAGGGATTTTTTCTCGTCGTTTGAAAACGCAGATATACTGGACGCCGCTCTGGATACGGAAATAAAAATATGCAAGACAGACGAACAGGAATCCATTATAACTGTTAAGATTACAGGAACTCTGGTCGTTCTGTGTGACAGATGCCTTGACAAACTTACTGTTCCGGTTTCTTTCGAAAGCACATTAGAGGAAGAGGAGATCCTTGAATGCCTGAATGATTTTACCGGTCAGATGGATTTCACACAATATGTATACGACAACATTTGTCTTGCCATTCCAATCAAGCGTGTACATGAGTCAGAAAAAGACTGTGACCAGGAAATGCTCCGCATTTGGAAACAGGCATCTGTTCAGGAAAAAAACAGGATAACGAATCTTTTACCAGATTGACGGATTTGATGAAATAATAATTTTTTAAGTAAACGAGATATGGCACATCCAAAACACAAAACCTCAAAACAGAGAAGAGACAAGCGCAGAACACACGATAAGTTGAAAAGTCCCACCCTGGCAACCTGTTCCAACTGCGGAGCCGCCGTCATGTATCACAGGGTATGTCCCGAATGCGGGTATTACCGCGGACGTCAGATCATTCAGAAGACTGTTGTCTGATCATACCTGAAAAGATTGGCCCTATAGTTCAAGGGATAGAACGGAAGTTTCCTAAACTTCAAATCCAGGTTCGAGTCCTGGTGGGGCTACAATAATCATAAAGTCCCATTTTTAATCCTAGCATTATGAAATCATTAAAAGGAACTAAGACAGAAAAAAATCTCCTGGCAGCTTTCGCGGGAGAATCCCAGGCACGCAATCGTTATACTTATTTTGCCTCAGCAGCCAAAAAGGAAGGTTTCGAACAAATTGCCGGTGTATTTGAAGAAACTGCCAACCAGGAAAAGGAACACGCCAAACGTTTCTTCAAATTCCTTGAAGGGGGTATGGTAGAAATCACAGCAATGTATCCTGCCGGAGAGATTGGCACAACAGCCCAGAATCTTTTGGCTGCCGCTGAAGGAGAAAATGAGGAACATTCCCTGTTGTATCCCGAATTTGCAAAAGTAGCCGCGGAAGAAGGTTTCCCCAAAATCGCCGCTGCTTTTCTTGCTATAGCTACAGTGGAAGCAGAGCACGAGGCCCGTTACCGCAAGTTGCTGGATAGGGTAGAGAAAGGCAAGTATTTTGAAAGGGATGAGGAGATAGTATGGCAGTGCCGTAATTGTGGCTACATCACTAAAGGGAAGAAAGCTCCAGAAATTTGTCCTGCCTGCCAGCATGCCAAAGCTTACTTTGAAGAGAAAAAAGAGAATTACTAATAACCTACCAGGCAGCGAATTCACTGATAGGGACATGCGGCCGTCGTTGTACCGGTAGAATATCCCTGTAAAATAAATCTATGAAACACCTGTTTGTACTATCATTATTCATCTCCTGTTTTTTTATCACACATGCACAGGAACATACCGAACAACCGATCAGGCCTGATGCTGTTTTCATGGGAAATTCCATAACCCAGAACTGGAGGAATTTTCACCCGGATTTCTTTACAAGGAACAATTTTGTTGGAAAAGGCATAGGAGGAGAAGTCACCTTACAAATGCTGGCCCGTTTCAGGAGAGATGTCATAAGTTTGAATCCCAAAGTGTTGGTTATTCTGGCAGGTACCAATGATATAGCACAGAACCAGGGATATGTGACACACCGCCAGATCATGGATAATATCGCGTCTATGGTTGATTTGGCACATTTTAACAATATACGGGTTATTCTCTGTTCTGTTCTTCCGGCTTATTCATACAGATGGCGCCCTGACGAATTCAACCAGACAGTCCGTCCCGCGGAGGCTATACAGAGACTCAACGGTATGATACGCAAGTATGCCCTTGAGCATGATTGTGCATACGTGGATTTCTGGACTCCCATGTCCGATGACAAAGGTGGCATGAAAGACGGACTCTCGTCCGATGGGGTTCATCCTCATCCCGATGCCTATTTTTTTATGGAGGAATTGATTACTCCTGTCATTCAACAGCTTTGCATGCAATAAACAGCCCTCAGGATATGACGCTTTCTTCCTGTGCCGGGAAGCCTCTCAATTAAGAAACCCAGTTCACGTAAAGCATTTTTTACCATTCCCCTGCAACAGTAGGTTGTAAGGACTGCTGCTTTTTCAAGAGATGGAGTTATTCCGGCAAATACATTCCGGCTCCATAATTCAGGTTGCACCCCAGGTGAAAATGCATCATAATAGACAACGTGAATACCTTCCTGCGGTTGATAGTCAAGTATATTTCCCTTCTGTTTGAGCATGGTGAAACCTTCTGCTGCCTGAAAAGGTTCACCCCACTTGCCCCGGTGGATATTTCTGAAAAATTCCTTTTCCCGGGGCGAATCCGGATATAAGAGTTCATTGGTAATATTTTCCGGCAAAGGGAACATTTCTACTGTTTCATAATAAACAGGAGTGGCTTTGGGAAATATACACGAATTCATTGCCCGGTATGTCAAGAGGGCATTGAGCCCTGTCCCAAAACCCACTTCCAGTATGTGAATCGCATGGGGCAACCTTCCTTCGGACACTTGTGAATTGAGATAGTAAAGAAGTCCACTGATAATATAAACGTGTTGGGATTCCTGTATGGCTCCTGAAATGGAGTGATACGTCTCACCCCACGGGCCCATGAGGGTGTTTGAACCATCCTCAGTAGGCACCGGCTGTAAGGATATATCATCAAAAAAGCCGTCCTTGCGGGGACAGCTTTTTGTGAAATGCTGTGCTGTGTTATTTTTTACGATCGCCATAACGGCTTCTGAATTTGTCTACACGGCCTGCAGTGTCTACAAGTTTCATCTTCCCTGTATAGAAAGGATGTGACGTATTCGAGATTTCAAGTTTGTACAGTGGGTATTCAGTTCCTTCCAGTGTGACGGTCTCTTTCGTATTCACACAGGAACGGGTAATGAACACATGCTCGTTGGACATATCTTTGAAAGCGACAAGCCTGTAGGTTTCCGGGTGTATTCCTTGTTTCATGTTATGTATAATTTTATAATTTTCTGCAAACGGGCTGCAAAGTTACGCAATTTTTTGGCTCATCCAAATTATAATGAAAGCAAAGCAAGGATTTGAGAAGCCAAATCATCTGCGCCGGATTTATCAGGAGCCTCACTATATATCCGCAGGATTGGTTCCGTATTGGACTTGCGAAGGCTGACCCATTTTCTTTCGTTTTCAAAATCAAGCCGCAGTCCGTCTACCATGCTTATTGTCGCACCGGGAAATGCTTTACGCATCCTGTCACAGAGCACATCCATGTCCAACCCTTCTTTCATGTCAGCCCGGTTTTTACTCATTGAATAAGCCGGATAGGTACTTCTGAGCTGTGTCATGGATTGCTCACGTTCAGCCAGCAGTGACAGGAAGAGGGCAGTCCCAACGAGTGCGTCCCTGCCATAATGGAGTGAGGGCAGGATAACGCCGCCATTGCCTTCACCGCCAATCACGCTACCGGTACGTTTCATTTCTTCCACCACATTTACTTCTCCTACCGCAGCGGCAGAATAAGTGCCTCCAAACCACAGCGTTACATCTTTTAGGGCGCGGGTGGAGGAAAGATTGGATACCGTATGTATTTTTTTATCCGGATACTGTGTGGCAAATTTACCCAGCACGTGATCTGCACAGGCCACAAGGGTGTATTCCTCGCCAAACATGCTCCCGTCTTCACAAACAAGGGCCAGCCGGTCCACATCGGGGTCTACAGATATGCCCAGCGTTGCTTTTCTGGCAACAACTTCTGATGACAGGTCCAGCAGGTGATGGGGCAGGGGTTCCGGATTGTGTGCAAAATGGCCTGTTGGCTCACAGTGGATCTTGTGGCAGGTAACCCCCATGGCATCCAGGAGTCTTGGCATGATCACCCCACCGACCGAGTTGATGCCATCAACGACAGCACTGAAGCCTGAACGATAAATTGCTTCCACATTCACCAGCGGGTGGTTAAGAACGGCTTCTATGTGTTTGTCGGTAAAATCATTTGTTTCATATGCACCCAGGTCATCCACTCCGGAAAATTCGAAGTTGTTTTTCTGGATAATTTCCAGCATCCTTTCCCCCTGGTTTGCGTTGAGGAACTCTCCGTTGTGATCCAGTAGTTTGAGCGCATTCCACTCCCCTGGGTTGTGACTGGCTGTGAGAACGATTCCCCCGGACGCTTTTAAAAAAAGAACCGCCATTTCAGTCGTGGGGGTACTGGCCAGTCCTATATCCACTACGTCCATCCCGCAAGCTCGCAACGTCCCGCAAACCAGTTGTCTGACCATGTCTCCGGACAGGCGTGCATCGCGGCCCACAACAATGGTTTGGGACATTCCTCTCCTTTGCTCACCAATGAGCCTGGCATAGGCCGAGGTAAACCGGACAATGTCAAAAGGAGAAAGGGATACCCCCGGCAAACCGCCAATGGTACCCCTTATTCCCGAGATGGATTGTATCAGGCTCATGGTTTAGCTGGGCATTGCTAGGAAGCACGAGGCAAAGGCCAGGATGGCATAGAGTTCCGGGAACACGGCCAATACCAATGTTTTACTGAATACGTTATGCCCGTTGCTCATTTCAACAACCCCGTTGGCTGCGATCTGAGCTTGTTTGATGGCTGAAATAAGACCCACAACACCCATGGCCGTGCCAGCTGCCAAAACGGCCAATGCCTGGTTCATAGTGAGTACTCCGTTCAAACCATTAATGGCTCCAAGGTTCAGGAAGAAAGCAGCGAAACCGTAAAGACCCTGGGTCGAAGGCAGGGCGCTCAGTATCATTGAAGATCCGAAAATGTTGGGATTCTTTTTCATGGCTGCTACGGTGGCATTTCCTGCCAATACAGTCCCTACAGCACTTCCGACTCCGGAGGGGATCAACATAAGTGCAATGCCTACGTAGGCTAAAATTAATGGTAATGTGTTCATAATAAGTTGACTAATGTTAAAATATTGTATTGATTATTCTTTTATCTTCAACGGTTTGTATTCGCGCCCGCCACCTGTGAAACTTGCATTTTTATAAAATTCCACAAAAGTCAGACGCATTGGATGCACAAAAGCACCCAGGGCACTCAGACCCAGAACCAGGGCGTGTCCGAAAAGCAGAAGTACCAAAGTCAGTAGCCATCCCACATAGGGTATCCCTGAAAGGCTCATTGCCAGGGTGTTGATGACCATTCCTAAAATACCACCCGAGGTACCAAGACCAAAAAGACGTATATAGGAAAGCATATCCCCAAAGACACCGGTGATATCATACATGGCCCACAGGCCTTTTCCCAAACGCTTATATACGGGCCCTTCCGGTTTGGAGAAAAGTACGATAAGTGAAATGCTTACCACAAGCATGGTTGTTGAAACGGGTTTTGGCAAGTTCAGATTTTCCACCATGGTAGAAGCGTAGGCTATGGTAGCCCAGACAATGAGAATTGCCCAACCGAAGGGGGCCATCCCATGCTGCCACCCTTTTCTTTTGATGGAATCGATACCTGTCAGTACACGGGCAAAAACGATTTGGAATAAACCAAAGAGAATGGCAAACCAGAACATTTGCATGTCGTTGAACTGGAATAAAAAATCCTGGTTTTTTGTAACCGATGGGAAAAGATCCGTGACTTTCATTCCAAAGAAACTACCCGGCAGGGCAGCCATGACGACCGATCCGAGTCCCAGGAAAAAAACAAGGTTAAGGTATGCCTTCATTTTTGGAAGGAAAAATCTGCCTAACAATCCGGCTAGGATGAGTAAGAGTCCGTATCCCATGTCTCCCAGGCAAAAACCAAAGAAAAGCATGTAGAACGGAGGAAAGTACGGTGTAAGGTCCAGCTCGTCATAAACAGGCAGCATGTACATATTCCCGATGGGTTCGAAAAGGCTAGGGAACCAGGAGTTCTTCAATTTCACGGGCGGGTTGTCGCTGCTTTCTGCCGGTGAGCTTAAGTAATACAGGCTTTCCTTTTCAAGGAATGCTTCCAGTTCCTGTGCACTGTCAGTGGGAGCAAATCCCGTCAGCAAGTCAATATGGTCTTCCACCTGTTTTTCTGCTGAAACACCGGCCAGGTAGAGATCCAATTCTGACGAAAGTACGTTGGCATACGATTTAAGCAACGGGATATGGTCCGAGAGTATTTCCAGCCGGGCAATGCATTGCTGCATCTCGGCTTCTTTCTCACCAAGTTCTTCCTTGAGCATATTACAGGGAACAGGCGGAAATACAGCTTCATTTCCGGGGAACTCATAAGGTTCTCCCGGAACTTCCAGGACAATGAAGTTGATTTGCTTGTCCGTCCTTTCCATGACATACAGGGGATATTGTTTTTCCCATTCCGGATCGAAACTGCGTGCAGGCTGAACATAGGCATGGATGATATAACCCAGGTTCCGGATCTTTGCCACATCCTGCAGGGTAAAGGGTCCCCACGGCTCTGCTGCTTTCAGTTGATCGGCTAAAGAGAAGATCGTAGTTTTGAGGGATTCCTTTCTGGAGAACAACTCAGTCGCTTCCTTCAGCAGTGCAGCACCGTCTTCGTGATAAGGCTCCGTTCTCTTGTCTGTTTTTTCTTTGGCAACCATGCCGAGTTTCATAACAACTTGGTTGATATGCGAAAGTCTGTCTGAAAGATCCTTGGAATGCTGGTCCACCGCTTTTTCATGCCGGTTGATATCCACCATTCCCAGATCCTGCAACCTGTTTAAAAAGTCTGGTGTCTGCTCGCTAAGCAAAACAAAGGAATACTTGGTCATTCTGGTGATCATAGCTGCACCTCCTCGTTTTGTTGACGTGTTTTGACGATCTTCTGACTGGCTTTGGACAGTGTTTCCTCATCTTCCATAAACCGCTTGATCTTACGGATGGCTTCCTCGTACCCGGGAATTTGAACTTTTTCGTAAAGATTCACCTTTTGTGTGGTTTTCTTGCGTGCAAAATCCAGCAGGTTTTTCTTTTCCAGGTAAATTTCACTTTCTAGCCCGATCTGTGCCAGCTCTTTCAGGATCTGGACCCCCTGCGCATACCACTGGGGCTGTGAGAAAAGGGAGAAAGGTTTTACTTCAAAAATAACGCTCCTGAGGGCAGGGGTCTTGATCCCTGCAATTTTGACCGTTTCAAGTTCCACATCTTTTACGGCAATCAGTCCGGGGGTGAATTCGTTCCACAAGGCAGCCATATTCCTGTAGGAAGACAAGGATTTGTCCAGTTTTTCCAACAACTCGTCGGATCGCGCTTTGGCACGTTTTACCTCCATACGCAGGGCACTTTCCTTGTTTTTCAGCGTAGGAAGGGCTCTCTGCCTGATCTTGAGCTGTTTCCCAAGAGCAGTCAGAGACGTTTTGTTAAACTGGTATTTAATGGCCATGTTTTATTTCTTTATGCCTGGTTCGGCCAGTATTTCTCAATAAGGTCTTCACGTATGCTAACCTCTTCCCTGGTAAAATATTTGGCAAATAATTCCCAGGCACGTTCCAGCATCTGGGTCACATTAATATTAACATCGATTGAAAGCAACTTCAATGAGTATTCCTTGGCAAAATCCAGGGCACGCAGGTCATAATCGCTCAGGTCAAAGCCATTTTCCAGCTTTGTCTTGGCATCTGCAGCGTCTGCATACAGCCGGATGGCCGTATTCATAACCTGGTTGTGGTCTTCACGGGTCTGTTTCCCGATCACCAGCTGTTTCAGACGGGACAGGGAGCGGAACGGGTCCACGATAACCTTGCCCGTATCGGTATCATACCTAAGGAAAAGCTGGCCCTCGGTGATATAACCAGTATTGTCCGGAATGGCGTGTGTGATGTCACCGCCACTGAGCGTTGTCACTGCAATGATGGTGATGGAACCTCCTGTGGGGAGCAGAACGGCCTTTTCGTAGATTTTTGCCAGGTCCGAATACAGAGAACCGGGCATGGAATCCTTGGAAGGGATCTGATCCATACGGTTGCTAACAATACTCAGCGCGTCTGCATACAGGGTCATGTCGGTAAGCAGGACCAGCACCTTCTCGTTCTTTTCAACGGCAAAGTATTCCGCTGCTGTCAATGCCATATCCGGGATAAGCAGGCGTTCTACCGGGGGGTCGTCGGTGGTGTTTACAAAACTGATGATCTTGGAGAGTTTCCCTGCATTCTCGAATGATTTGCGGAAGAACAGGTAGTCATCGTTGGTGAGTCCCATGCCGGCCAGGATGATCTTATCCACATCGGCTCTCAGGGCGACTGTAGCCATTACCGGGTTGTAAGGCTGGTCAGGGTCTGCAAAAAAGGGTATTTTTTGTCCCGATACCAGTGTGTTGTTCAGGTCAATACCGGCAATTCCCGTGGGTATGAGCTGAGAAGGCTGCATCCTTTTGTAAGGATTGACTGAAGGGCCTCCAATCTCACGGTGTTCTCCTGCCACTTCGGGTCCTCCGTCTATGGGCAGCCCGTATGCATTGAAAAAGCGACCGGATAACTCATCACCCACATTGAGCGAAGGGGCTTCTCCCCAGAAAACGACTTCGGAATTGGTGGGAATACCTTCTGTGCCTCCAAAAACCTGCAAGGTCACACGGTCTCCGCTGATCTTGACTACCTGTGCCAGCCGTCCGTCCACGGTGGCCAGTTCATCGTTCATCACACGCTGGGCATTCAAAGCCACAGTAGCCTTGGTTATACCTTCCAGGCGGGTATATATGCGTTGAAAAGCTTGTGCCATATCTTTACTGTTAAGCCTGAACCTTTTGGCTCAGGAGTTCTTCAATTTCGGTTTCGTAACGTTTAAATTCATCGGAATGAAATTCCTGATAATTCATCTGCCGGAACAGGTTTATCAATTTTTTGTAAAACACCGAGCATTCTTCAAAATCCTCAAATGCAACCTGCATGCGGCATACATCTATAACTTTGGAATACATGTATACCTGGCGGTCCATGGGTGTGGAAGCGTCAATGTCGTCAAAGGCATCCTGCTGCAGGATGATGAAATCGATGAGCTCGGATTTCCAGTAACTGACGTGGTAATCCAGGGGAACGCCGTCGTCTCCCAGGATATTGATCTGTTCGTAAGCCTCCTTTCCACGCCTTACGTAGTTCTTACCTTCCAGGATCTTATCTATCCAGTCAGGTCCGACCTTTTCCGTATAGTACTTCATGATCTCGGGGTATTCCAGGTATTTGGAATAGCTGTCCATGGGGTCAATGGCAGGGTAACGCTTCCTGTCTGCCCGGTTCTGGGACAAGGCATAAAAACAGCGGGTAGCTTTTTGCGTCGATTCTGTTACCGGTTCCTTTAGGTTACCTCCGGCAGGGGATACGGTCCCTATGATGGTGACCGATCCGGTTTTTCCGTTGTTCAGTTTGACTATGCCTGCGCGTGAATAGAAATTGGATATGATGGCCGGAAGGTCCATGGGGAAAGCATCGCGCCCGGGCAATTCTTCCATACGGTTACTCATTTCGCGAAGGGCTTGTGCCCAGCGGGAAGTGGAGTCTGCCAGCAACAGGGCGCGGTGTCCCATGGCCCGGTAATATTCACATATGGTGATGGCTGTGTAAACAGAAGCTTCACGGGCAGCCACAGGCATGTTGGATGTATTGCAGATTATGGTCGTACGTTCCATCAGGTGACGTCCGGTACGGGCGTCAATGAGCCTGGGAAATTCCGTGAATATCTCAACCACCTCGTTTGCCCGCTCGCCGCAGGCCGCCATGACTATGATATCGGTCTCGGCCTGTTTTGCCAAAGCATGCTGCAAGACGGTCTTGCCACTTCCAAAGGGCCCCGGTATAAACCCGGTTCCTCCCTCTGCTATGGGATTGAAGGTGTCTATGGTGCGTACACCTGTTTCCATCACCCTGTCAGGTCTGGGTTTTTCCTTGTAAGCAGTAATAGCGCGCTTAACAGGCCATTTCTGGACCATGGTTACCTCGTGATTCCTTCCGTCTCCGTCTTTTAGTGTGGCTATCCTGTGGTCAACCGTGTAAGAGCCCTGTGATGCGATATCTGTTAAGGTATAAGTACCTGTCATCACAAAGGGAACCATGATACGATGGACCATCCATCCTTCCATCACCTGGCCAAGCCAGTCTCCAGCCGTCACGGTGTCACCTTTTTTAGCCAGAGGTTCAAAGTCCCATTTTTTCTCTCTGTCAATCGGTTCTGTGTATTCTCCCCTTTTCAGGAAGACGCCTTCCATGGTAGCCAGGTTATTTTGCAACCCATCATAATTGCTGGACAAGAGCCCGGGTCCCAGGTTGACTTCCAGCATATGGCCTTCAAAAGTCACGTTGTCTCCCACGCGGAGTCCGCGCGTACTTTCATAAACCTGGGCCGAGGCGTTATTTCCGGCAACCTTGATGACCTCTGCCATTAACCGCGTATCTCCCAGATGAATGAAACAAATCTCGTTTTGAGCAACCGGTCCGTCAACTTCAATGGTAACCAGATTGGCAATGATGCCTCTTACTTTACCGGTGGTTTGTGTCTGCATAACTATTTTTAATTGCTTTGTATGTGCCTTTAACTTCGTCTACCAGTTCCCTGAACATCCTTGAACCCGTCTCTTTGTCCAGACGGGCCCAGCGGGCAACCAGAGAAGCCTTGAGGAAGAAGGCGAGTATTACATGTATATCAAAATAATGAAATGTGCATAATTCCGATGCCTTTTCCCACCGGAGACTGTCAATTTTCTGTTCCCTTTCCAGGGGATCTTTCATTTGCATGATCCTGCCCAGGACTGCAGCATATTCCGAAATGAATTCCAGTTTGAAATCTTCTCCCCTGGATTGCATCAGCTGCCTGGTAATTTCGTTGTCTCCAACCAGGTGGTCACAGGGGTTGTTTCCATAAGCCCTGGCGTTGTAAGCAGCAATGATGTTTCGAATTTCCTGGTCAAAGGAAAAATAATCCCTGATGAAAGAATTGCCGCTATGTTCGACTGCCCGGTAAAAATGAACATTCATGAACTTGGCTTCAAGGCCCTTGCTAAGCCAGTCGAGCAAACGGTTGTCCTTTTTGCCCAACATGTTTCTCAGGGATCCGGTCAGTTCTTGAAGGTCAAAGCTACCCGATTGAAAATCCAGGGCAAGCTGTGGTAATCCTGCAATAATGAACTCGTAATTATTCATCATAGAGCAGCGACTGTGTTCCGGGACTTATGTATTTATTGAACAGTGCCATGAAATCCTTGTCCGAGAAACGGATCTGGTATCCACCACCGGCGGGGCCGATAGTGAATCCGTTTTCCATATCGGCACTAAAGGTAACCTTTATGCCCTTGTCAAACATTTCCGATATCCTGGATTTCAGGAACCCAGTAAATGATTCTTTACGGGACTGTGGCAATACCACTTCCAGGTCCATGGATCCGGCGTCTTCCGGTTTAAAGGCTTTCACCAGGGTTGTAATAATGTCCTTTACAAAGGCATCGTCATCCATTGCTTTCCTGGTAGGGCCTTCCAGTGTTTTGAATACAACCAGGTCCTGGATTTTCTTTTTCAATACCGAGATAGTGTGGCGCGAAGCCATCCTTATCTCATTCTCTACCTGCTCCTTATGTTCGGCAGCCTCTTTTTCAGCCCGTTCCACCATCCAGGTCGCCTCTTTCTTGGCTTCTTTGACAATAGCCTGGGCTTCCTCTCTGGCTTTTGCAATGATCGCATCTGCTTCTTCCCTGCCACGGGTCAGGCCTTCCTGGTAAAGCTTATTCGTAAGTTCTTGCAGTTTGTTTTCCATATAATTGAAACAGTCAATTTATTTATTGTTTATTTATGATAAGAAACCGAGTAAGATCCCTGCAGCGACAGCAGAACCGATCACTCCGGCCACATTGGGTCCCATGGCATGCATCAGCAAGTGGTTGGTGCGGTCGTAGGTTAGTCCTACAACCTCAGATACGCGGGCAGAGTCCGGAACAGCAGATACACCTGCATTTCCTATCAGGGGATTGATTTTGTTGCCAGGTTTGAGGAACAGATTGAGGATTTTCACAAAAAGAACCCCGCCTGCAGTAGCAATGATGAAAGAGAAAGCACCCAGAGCAAATATAAGGACAGAATCCAGTTGCAGGAATTTGTCAGCCTGTGTGGAGCAACCCACTGTCAGGCCAATGAGAATGGTAACCACATCAATCAGGGGGCCGCGGGCTGTTTCGGCAAGCCTCCTGGTAACACCGCTTTCTTTCAGAATGTTCCCGAAAAAGAGCATTCCCAGAAGAGGTAAACCCGAAGGAACGATAAAAGCGGTCAGCAATAAACCAACAACCGGGAAAATGATTTTCTCCATCTTTGTCACTACGCGGGGAGATTTCATCCGTATGAGCCGTTCCTTTTTTGTTGTTAACAAGCGCATGATAGGGGGTTGGATCAGGGGAACAAGAGCCATGTAGGAATAAGCCGAAACGGCTATGGCTCCTAGAAGGTCGGGGGCAAGCCTTGAGGACAGGAATATGGCTGTCGGGCCGTCGGCTCCGCCAATGATCCCGATGGCACCTGCAGCATTGGCTTCAAATCCCAGCAGTAGAGAGGCTGAATAAGCGGCAAAAATGCCTAATTGTGCGGCTGCCCCTATCAATAACAACTTAGGATTTGATATGAGTGAAGAAAAATCTGTCATGGCCCCAATACCCAAAAATATGAGTGGCGGATACCACCCGTTCTTGACGCCATGATACAGGATGTTCAGCACGGATCCTTCTTCGTAAATACCAACACTGAAACCGGGATAAAGCGGAATGTTGCCAATTATTATACCAAAACCTATGGGAACAAGCAGGAGCGGTTCCCACTCTTTGATAATGCCCATTGCCAGGAAACCAATACCTATACATATCATCAGGATGTGCTGGAAGGTAGCGTTGGCAAAACCGGTATATTCCCAGAACTGTTGAAGGTTATTGATGATTTGGTCCATATTAGTTCAAAATTATCAGTGGAGCTCCCTCCAGGACTGAGTCCCCTTTATTCACTTTGATAGATGCCACAACGCCATCACGGTCTGCTTCAATGTTGTTTTCCATTTTCATGGCTTCCAGGACTATCAGCTTTTGACCTGATTTGACAGTATCGCCTTCTTTTACACTTACCTCAAGGATAACTCCGGGAAGTGGGGAATTGACAGTGTAGGATCCACCTGCCGAGGGAGCTTTTCCGCTGACTGGCGAGGTTTTTGCTGCCGAAGGTGCAGCGGCGCGTGGTGCCCGTACCAACTGGACAGGTGCGCTTTTCTTTAGGGGTTTGTCAATCGTCACCTGGTAAGGAGTTCCATTGACTTCCACTTCGGCCAGTGTTTCCTCCAGCTCGTTGATTACCACACTGTAATTGTTCCCGTTGATTATCAAATTATATTCTTTCATAGTGCGTTGTATTATCAGTTTTATCTTTTTCTCGTCTCAGGCATCTTTCTCATGAACTGGTATTTGGAACTCCAGGGAGAGTAATTCTTTCTTACCTGCTCAATGGTAAGTATTGTGGTTTCAATGTCGTGTACTTCAGTCTCGTTGGCATAGAGATGCAAGGCCATAGCAATGGCTGCGAAAGTTTCTCCCGAAATATCTTCCACCGAAAAGTTTTTGGTTTTCTGATATGCATCAGCTTTTTTCTGAGACAACCGTATGGAGGTTCTTCCGGTACCCTTGAAAACAAAAGTTAATATCAGGAGCGATAAAAAGACCACCGACATGGCCAGAAGTGCCATGATCCAGCCATAGGGATCGGTTTCCTTCATCTTTGCAGCACGGGATTTACCATCCAGCGTATAATTATTGGTGCTGGGTGAGGTTCTTGCCAGGACATCCCAGCCTGTATTATCGGATCCCGGGCCATAGGATCCTTCCCCGTCTATTACCCTGCCGTATGATTGATTCGGTTCCATGTTCGTGGGCAAGGTCACCATATCCAGTATGGTTTTGCCGTCTGCGTTGGTGAGTATGAGAACCTTGGAATCCTCCAGGGAAAAATTCACATGGAAAGAACCCCTGTAAGGTTTGTTGTCAGCCCAAAAGAGAATATGCTGTCTTGGTTTGATCTTTGTCAGCACGTCCCCACGGGGAACGGGGTATTTTTTCAGGTCATTGGGGTCGTTGCTCAGATAACATCCTCCAATATCCACCGCTCCATATCCAATATTGAAAATTTCGAACCAGCTGCTGTGAACCCCGAAATCATCCTGAAAATCCTCTGTGTTGGTTATCAGCAACTCGTTGAACCGCAGGTCTATCACAGTCTGTCCGAAGAGCGATACCCGGAAGAACAGTAACAACCCGATGAGTATGTATTTAACTGATTGTTTCATAAAGGTCCGGTTTATAAAGGAAGGTTGTCGTGCTTTTTAGGAGGCAGGCTCTGTTTCTTGGTGGCAAGTAGTTGCAGGGAGCGGATGATCCTGAAACGAGTATTCCTGGGTTCAATGATATCGTCAATGTAGCCGTAGTGTGCTGCTGTGTAGGGGTTGGCAAATTTATCACGATATTCCTTCTCTTTTTCTTCCACGAAAGCGACAGGATTTTCTGCTTCGGCCAGCTCTTTTCCAAAGAGGACCTCAATGGCACCGGAAGGTCCCATGACGGCAATTTCTGCCGAAGGCCATGCATAGTTAAGGTCTCCTCCCAGGTGTTTTGAACTCATCACAATGTATGCTCCGCCATATGCTTTCCTAAGGATTACAGTTATTTTGGGAACAGTGGCTTCTCCGTATGCATACAGCAGTTTTGCCCCATGCAGGATCACTCCGCCGTATTCCTGTTGTGTGCCGGGCAGAAATCCCGGAACATCTACCAAAGTTACCAGGGGAATGTTGAAAGCATCACAGAAACGCACGAACCTGGCGGCCTTCCTTGATGCATTGATGTCCAGCACACCGGCCAGAACCCTGGGCTGGTTGGCAACCACACCGACAGAAGTGCCGTTGAAACGGGCAAAGCCGACTATGATGTTGGTGGCATAATCCTTATGGACTTCCAGGAATTTTCCGTCATCAACCAGGCTGTGGATGATCTCGTACATGTTATAGGGCTTGTTGGGACTGTCGGGAATGATATCGTTCAAAGAATCGTCCAGACGGTCAATCGGATCCAGGCACTCTACTTGGGGAGGTTCTTCCATATTGTTCTGGGGCAAGTAGCTGAGCAGATCGCGTATCAGTTCCACACCGTCCTCTTCAGTGTCTACCGCAAAATGGGCTACACCGCTCTTGCTGGCATGGACCGTTGCGCCTCCCAATTCTTCCTGTGTCACATCTTCTCCGGTCACGGTCTTGACCACTTTTGGGCCGGTCAGGAACATGTAACTGGAACCCCTCATCATGATGGTGAAGTCCGTCAGCGCAGGGGAGTAAACAGCCCCGCCGGCACAGGGACCAAATAGGGCCGAAATTTGCGGGATAACGCCGGACGCAATGATGTTGTTCTGGAAGATATCGCCATAACCGGCAAGCGCATTCACGCCTTCCTGGATACGGGCTCCGCCTGAGTCGTTTATTCCTATAAGGGGGGCTCCCACTTTCAAGGCCTGCTGCATGATCTTGCAGATCTTCATGGACATGGTCTCTGAAAGTGAACCGCCAAACACCGTGAAATCCTGTGCAAAAACATAAACAAGACGCCCTTCAATGGTGCCGTAACCTGTAACGACCCCGTCTCCCAGGATGGTTTTATCCTGCATCCCGAAATTACTGCTTCGGTGCGTCACAAACATGTCAAATTCTTCAAAGCTGCCTTCGTCAAGGAGCATCGTTATACGCTCACGAGCCGTACATTTACCTTTTTCGTGTTGTGCATCTATACGTTTCTGACCCCCTCCCAGGCGGGCTTTTTCACGGAGTTGAATCAACTCACGTATCTGTTCCAACTGATTGCTCATTTTATTATTAATTGTTTATTTTTTCGGATTTTCACACAATTCGGTTAGCACACCCAGGGTATCCTTCGGATGCAGAAAAGCGATATGCAGGCCTTCTGCCCCCTTGCGCGGACTTTTATCGATCAGGCGGATACCGTTTGCTGCCAGGTTGTCAAGGTTCTCCTGGAGCCCCTCTGTGGCAAAAGCTATGTGATGAACCCCTTCACCCCTGTTTTCAATGAATTTTCCTATGGGACCTTCAGGATCTGTACTCTCCAGTAATTCCACCTTGGTCTGACCAACTTTAAAAAATGCCGTTCTCACTTTTTGTTCCGGAACTTCTTCAATGGCATAACATGGCAGGCCAAGTTTTGTTTCATAAAAGGCAATGGATTGTTCCAGAGAGCGAACAGCAATGCCAATATGTTCTATGTGTTTAATATTCATAGATTGCTGGATTATGATACGCAGGTTTTAAAATTAATCCACAAAATTACGAAATTTATCTCTAATGAATAACAATTTGAACATTATTAGGACAGTTTATTTATTTTTGTGGCTATCTATGAAAAGCCCTTACAAGTACAAAAATCATACCGGTATTAAATACTTATTTACTCTTGCAGGCAGGCTTTCCATTGTGCTTATACTGTTGCTGTTGAGCAGGTTGGCCTTTTACCTGTATAACGGATACCTGTTCCCTGAAACAGGCTGGGAGACCATGCCACTGGTATACCGGGGAGGGATCCGTTTTGATCTTTCAGCCCTGTTCTATATGAATGGTTTATACCTGCTTCTTGCATTGTTGCCCCTTCCTTTTGTTTTTTCCAGACATTACCAGGTTTTTCTAAAGATCTTTTATCTGCTGGTAAACGCGGCTGGTTTCTTTTTCCAGCTATTTGATTTTGTCTATTTCCGCACGACACTCCGCAGGATTGATTTTTCTTTCTTCAGGGAATTTGCCAACGAACGAAACCTTGGCATGGTGCTTCTTAAGGCCCTGAAAGATTATCCTGCCTTTTTTCTGATATGGGCAGGAGTAATTTTTCTGTTATGGTTTTCTTACGGAAGATCAAACTTCCCGCTCCGACCACCATTTACCATTCGCTTTTTCTCCGCCAGGCTGGTGATCCTGCTCCTGGCAGCCGTTATCACGGTGGTGGCGATCCGGGGAGGAACAGACCGGACAACAAGGCCCATTACCCTGGGCAATGCAGCCGCCTATGTTACACGACCACTGGAAATGGGTCTGGTTCTGAATACTCCGTTTTGCATCATGCGCACTTTTGGGAAACCATCTGTGGAAAGGCTTGATTTCTTTCCCTCGGAAGAGGAACTGAACCGCGTGTACTCGCCCGAACACAGAAGGGATACAATATCTCCGGATGTCCGGGAACCCGAACCGGCCATGAATGTGGTGATCCTGATACTGGAAAGTTTTTCCAGGGAGTATTCCGGGTACCTAAATCCTGGCGCTTCCACGTCTTATATGCCTTTCCTGGATTCGTTGATGGCTCATTCACTGGTCTGTTCCAAAGCTTACGCAAACGGACGAAAATCAGTCGATGCCGTTCCCTCTGTGCTGGGAGGCATACCCAGCCTGGAACAATCATTTGCTCTGACCCCCTTTGCACTAAACCGGGTGGAAGGGCTGGGCAATGCGCTTAAAAAACGAGGGTACAACACTGCTTTTTTCCACGGAGCCCCTAACGGATCACTCGGCCTGGACGGGATGTCCCGCCATTTTGGATTCGACAGTTATTACGGGATGAAAGAATTTGCCGACAGATCCCTGTTTGACGGCTACTGGGGTATATGGGATGAACCCTTTCTGCAATTTTTTGCAGAGAAACTCCAAACTTTTGAGGAACCTTTTGCAGCCGTTGTCTTCACCTTGTCATCCCACCATCCTTTTATTGTACCTGAGGAATATGAAGGATTTTTTCCGGAAAGCAGCCTGCCACTTCACCAATGCATACAATACTCGGACAATGCACTAAGGCTCTTCTTTGAGAAGGCCCGCCTAAGCAGCTGGTATCAGAACACCCTTTTTGTGCTGGTTGCAGACCATGGGGCCTACTCACAGGTGAATCCCAGTTACCAGTCCGAAGTGGAAAGCATGGCAATCCCTGTCATATATCATGACCCATCAGGCATTGTAGTGCAAGGCGGACAGATCTACGATCAATACACACAACAAATAGACATCATGCCCACTGTGCTGGACATGCTGGACTATCCCCATAGTTTTTTTGCTTTTGGAAGAAGTATAAGGGATTCACTCATAACCCCCTTTGTAGTGAATTATCCGGCACTTTTTAACATCATGAGGCAGGAAAAAGAAAAAGAGCCCTCCAATGAGCTCTTTCTTAAAGCATTTCGTCAGCAGTACAATAACAGGCTGCTTGATGACAAATTGTACGTCGGGGATTAGGCCATGTTGGTGTAGACATTCTGTACGTCGTCATCTTCTTCTATCCGTTCCAACAGTTTTTCAACATCTGCTTTTTCTTCCTCGGTCAGTTGTTTCATTTCACCATTGACTATCCGGTCAAAACCGCCGCTTACCAGTTCCAGCCCCTTTTCCTCTATGAATTTCTGAAGCGAGCCATAAGATTCAAAACTACCGTATACAACAATGACTCCTTCTTCTTCATCCTGGAAAATTTCTTCTCCGCCATAATCGATCAGCTCAAGTTCGAATGTTTCCATGTCTGTAACCTGATCTGCCCTCACCTTAAAGACACTTATGTGGTCAAACATGAAATCCACGCTCCCGGACGTACCCAGGTTGCCTCCGAATTTATTGAAATAAGAACGGATATTTGCTACAGTCCTTGTGGTATTGTCGGTAGCCGTTTCGACTATGATGGCAACACCATGCGGACCAAATCCTTCGTAGACAACCTCGCGGTAATCTCCCTTGTCTTTCTCTTCCGCTCTTTTTATAGCCCTTTCAATATTCTCCTTGGGCATATTTTCGGAACGGGCTGTCTGTATTATCGCACGAAGCCGTGGATTATTTTCCGGATCTGTACCACCTTCTTTGGCGGCAATGGTCAGTTCTTTGCCCAGCCGGGTGAAAGTCCTGGACATATTCCCCCAACGTTTCAGCTTTCTGGCCTTCCTGTATTCAAAAGCCCTTCCCATAGCAAGAAATTATTGCTGCATCAGTATTTCCAGACGCGATATATATTTGTCAATATCATATGCCTCAATGGTTTGAGGATATTTGTCTTTAATGGTTTTGTACATTTCCAGGGCACCGCTGTAGTTGCTTTTCTCTTCCATCAGGATGCCTGCTTTTTTGTAATAGGTGGCTGCGTAAGCATTATCACTATACCCGGCAGCCTTCATATACCAGGAAATGGCATTGTCCAGTTCATCAAGCCCTGCATAGGCATCTGCTATATTACACCAGGCACGCGCCTGAATGATATCGTCGCCGGCTTTATATTTCTTAAGGTAGTCTATTGCCTGTTCGTAATTACCCAGTTGCAGCTCGCAAACTCCGGCATAGAAGTAAACCGCCTGACCCGTGATGGATTTGTACTCATCAATGATATCTTTAAAGCCGAGAACATTTCCATCTCCGTTCAGTGCCAGGTAGAACGAATCAACCCGGAAGTACTGCTCGGCAGGGAACAGCTGAGCCAGGGCTTCATTGCGGCGCGGCTCCCTTATCAGTTTCATGTAACCGAATACGAGAGCGAGCAGGATTACAATTCCGGCAACTGTATAAATAATGTGTTTCTTATACTTGTTCAGAAATTCTTCTGATTTACTGATAGCTTGTGCGACTTTTGCCTGTTCTTCTTTTTTCTGCGGAGACTTTGCGCTGGTTTTCTTTTTTGACATAGGTCTATGTTTTTAAGGCCGCAAATATACGTAAAATTTGCTATGTTTGCATACTTGTTGAAGGAATCTGTATGCATTTATCGCGTTTGTTGCTATCTCATTTTAAAAACATTGACAATGCTGAACTGGAATTCTCTCCCGGGATAAATGTTCTCTACGGCGATAACGGAGAAGGAAAAACCAACCTGCTGGACGGGATCTATTACCTGAGTGTCTGCAAAAGCTCGCTTTCTTTACAGGATAAAGACCTGATAGACCATGCAAGCCGTGAGGCTGCACTTTATGGTGAATATGTCGTGGATTCCGGCATGACAGAAAAGATCTCCTGTTCCATTACCAGACAGGGAGAAAAAATATTCAAAAGGAACGGGAAACGCTATGAGAAGCTTTCCCTCCATGTAGGTTTGATTCCTGTGGTTATGGTTTCCCCGCAGGACACCTCACTTGTTTTCGGCCCGGCCGAAGAACGACGGAAGTACATGAACTTCCTGCTATCCCAGACGGGGCCGGGTTATCTGCAAACCATACAGGAATACAACAAACTGCTTTTCCAGAGAAACCGGCTGCTCAAGTCGGAACACAGACCTACAGATGTACTGGATGCATTGGATGCATCCTTATCATCGAGAGGTGACAGGATTCACGATCACCGCATGGAACTCTGCAAGCTGCTGCATCCCCATGTGATTCATTATTACGAGCTTCTATCTGCAGGAAAAGAGCAGGTTGGTCTGAGCTATGAATCGGATCTGAACCAGGAAAGCATGGCTGTACAGTTAAGAAAGAACAGGCAGAAAGACATGATCCTGCAGTATACCGGCACAGGTGTTCAGCGTGATGATATCCATTTTACCTTAGGAGACCATCCTCTTAAGGTGTGCGGCTCACAGGGACAGCAAAAGACGTTCCTGCTGGCACTTAAGCTGGCCCAGTTCGCACTTATAAGCCAAATGAAGGAATTGGCACCCGTCCTGCTGCTTGACGATGTCTTTGACAAGCTGGATGCCCGAAGGGTAGCGCATCTTCTGCAACTAGTCACAAAAAATGGTTTTGGACAAATTTTCCTGACAGATAGCAATAAAGTACGGATCGAAGAAATCATTCATGCTTTGGGCGGGCCCCATTCCATATATCGTGTAAAAGGAGGAGTTTTTACCAATGAAAAGACAGCAGACCAGAACACTGAACGAAATTCTTGAACAGATCCTGAACGAGACGGAATTGGCAAATGGCCTGGAAATACTAAGGATCAATCATGCCTGGAATGAGCTTATCGGAGAGACAGCAGCCAGGGAATGTGGTGACCATACTTTCCGGGAAGGGGTTTATTCAGTCCGGGTTAAATCTTCCGTCCTGCGTTGCCAGCTGGATATGCAAAAAGTTTTTCTTGCAGGCAAACTCAACGCCATGCTGAAGAAGGACCTTGTCCGGGAAATTGTCATTCGTTGACCGTGGACGCAAGACCTCATATCATAGCAGATGAACAGGTGCCTTTTCTGGAAGGCATAACAGAAAAGCATGCCCGTATCACCAGGATGCCCGGAAACCTGATAGATAAGCAGGCCATCCGCAATGCCAACGCACTTCTGGTCAGGACACGGACTGTCTGTTCAGCCAGCCTGCTAGAGAACAGCAGGATCTCTTTCATCGGGTCACCAACCATAGGAACCGATCATATTGACATGGATTATTGTGCCTCTGCCGGTATCGTAGTGGCTAATGCCCCCGGATGCAATGCAGAGGCGGTAATGCAATATGTTTTCACGGCGCTTGTGGCATGGGCAGGAAGCCATATATGTGATTTGAGGAACAAAACGCTGGGAATCGTGGGGGTGGGTAATGTTGGTAAAAAAGTGGCAGCCCTGGCATCGCACCTGGGAATGCGCACCATCCTGAATGACCCGCCCAGGGCAGAAGCCGAAGGACCTGAAGGATTTTCCGATATCGGATTTCTGCTTGAACAGTCCGATATTGTGACCATGCACGTTCCGCTCACTGAGCTTACCCTCAACATGGCTGACAATCATTTTTTCTCGTCTATGAAGAAAGGGGCTTGTTTTATCAATACTTCCCGTGGGGCGGTGGCAGATGAGAAAGCCCTGTACAGGGCTGCACCGAACCTGGGAGGGATCATCCTTGATGTCTGGCAGGGAGAACCACACATCAATCCTGCCACATTGCAGGTGAGTAACATTGGCACTCCCCACATTGCGGGTTATTCGCTGGAAGGAAAGAGAAATGCATCTGAGCAGGTAGTCCGTGCCCTGGCCGGTCATTTTGGATGGAAAGAACTGGAGTCCTACACCGTTCCGTTGCCCGACGCAAGCCATGTTCCTGCTGATTTGCTTTTTACCCAATGTTTTCCTATATTTGAACAAGATAAACAGCTACGAAACGCACCCGAAAAGTTTGAACAAATCAGGAGCGCATATGTTTTTCGAAGAGAGTGGACCAGTGAACAATACAGGCAACTGACTTTATGTTTACCGAACAAGACATCCAGACAATAGAGCGTAAGGGACTGACCCTTAAAGACGCAGAAACTCATCTACATTATTTTTCCGCCGGTTTTCCTCCCCTGGATATTTCCGGGCCTGCCGTTCCCGGAAACGGAATCGTACAGCTGGATGGCCAGGAACAGGAGGAAATGATCAAAAGGTACGACGAGTGGAACGGATCAAGGATCAAATTTGTTCCGGCATCCGGTGCGGCCAGCCGCATGTTCAAGGACCTTTTCGAGGCAAGGGACCTTCTGAAAAAAGACAGGAATGCCCTAATGCCTGACCAGTTGAACGATTTTTTCGGAAGACTCCCCGAATTTGCTTTTTATCCCATTCTTTCAGGCCTCAAAGGATTTGATCCTAAGGATCGTTACGGGATTCTCTCGCTCATCCTGGACCGTGATGGTCTGAATTATGCATCCCTGCCCAAGGGATTGATCCCTTTTCACAAGTATTCAAATGGTCCGAGGACTCCTTTTGAAGAACACCTGGTGGAGGCAGCACTGAGTTCGGCTCAGCCCGATGGGACAGTAAGGCTCCATTTCACGGTTTCTGAAGAACACTTGCATTTGTTCAACGATTTATGGGAAAAGGTGCAAAAGGTATATGAGGAGCTGTTTCAAACCAGCTTTATTGTTGGTTTTTCAACACAGAGTCCTTCTACCGACACCCTCGCTGCAGATATCGAGAACCGACCTTTCCGGGACCAGAACGGATTGCTGGTTTTCCGTCCCGGAGGTCATGGTGCCCTTTTGGACAATCTGAATACACTGAAGGAGGACATGGTTATTATTCGCAATATTGACAATGTAGTACCGCAGGCGGCGCTGGGCCCTGTGATCCACTGGAGAAAGGTGCTTGCCGGCTACCTGCTGTTCTGCAGGAGAAAGATATATAAATATATAGGTGAACTGAAGAACCACGCAGATCCTATCTGCATGAAAGAGATTGCGCTCTTCCTGGAAAGTAACTTCGGCATCACTCATCCTCCCATGGAAGGGGAGGAATTCCGGTCCTATTTGTTCTCCAAACTGAACAGGCCGGTCAGGGTATGTGGTATGGTCCCTGCTACGGGAGAACCGGGAGGGGGACCTTTCCGTGTAGTGGACCGAGACGGGAGCGGTTCACTTCAGATACTGGAGAGCGTTCAATTGCAGGGCAAACGATATGCTTCCACACACTTTAATCCTGTCGATATCGTATGCTCCTTCAGAGCTTATGACGGAACCACTTACAAGCTTTCACAATTCCGTGATGACGATACAGGCTTCATTTCTCAAAAGAGTTTGGGAGGCAGGGAATTGAAGGCGCTGGAACTGCCGGGGCTCTGGAACGGTGGCATGAGCCGCTGGAATACGGCCTTTGTGGAAGTTCCCTTAAGTACATTCAACCCAGTTAAAACTGTTACGGATTTGCTACGAAATGTGCACAATAATTGATGATATTGTGTTTGGTAGTTAAAAAAAGATTTTTAACTTTGTCGCTGTTCATTGAATTTATTAACCATTTAACTAATATTAAACACCATGGTAGATGTAATTGAAATGCTGAAAGCTCTGATTCTGGATCCAAACTCCAACGGGATCCTGGTTTTGATCTTTATTGTTCTGGGGGCCCTGATACCCTTCATACTTCCGATTTTACTTGGAGAAGAATAATCGGTAATTAAGAAAGGAGTATCCCGAAAATCCGAAACAGAGTAGGGGGAGTCGCTGAAAAACCTTAAGAGTAGGCAAAAAAAAATAACATTTAATTCGAATTAAGATGGACATATTGATTACAATTTTCAACGATATGTGGAATACCCTGATAAACAACCCTGTCTATTTTGCTATTGCATTCCTTGGAGTAGGAGGCATACTGGCAGTTATCATTCAAGGTATAGTTGCTTTGATAGGTGAATATACCGCCGCCTAATTGATCAGGAAAAAAACAAAAGGCGGATATGCTGCAGCACATCCGCCTTTTTTTATCCTCAACCATTTCGGACCTATTTTTCAAAAAGCCCGGCCCAACTGTAACGTTTCCGGTTTTTCCAATCCCCCTTGTGGTATGCATAGCTGGCTATCAGGGGAACTACTGTTGTAGCCTCTGCATAAACCATTTGTTCGTGAACGGTGCTTACCTTTCCCCAGGATGATGCTTCTTTGAGTGTGGAGCTGGAACAAGCACCGTCACGCACATCGGCAACGGTGATCTGTATGGCATACTGGTGCATGGGAACATCGATTCCCTGGCATTCAGCACAGACAACTGTGTCCTGGGCGAAATTCTTGGGAACACCTCCCCCAACCATGAACAAACCACTTGTTTTTGCCTTGATCTTGATCTGGGTCAATTCACGAAAATCGGCTACTGAATCTATGGTTACGTAAGGCTTGCCTGCCTTGATGCGTTCCAGCTGGTGCATGACCAATCCAAAACCGGCGCTGCAGTCAGAAAATGCGGGTACAAAAACGGGCACCTTGTATTGGTAACATGTCTGAAGCAGGGAATTCTTTTTCACTGCGTTTTCTGTTAGCCATTTGCCTGTTTCCCAAAGAAATTCACGAGAGGAATAGGGTCTGGGTTCCAGTTTGTCTGCAATCTTCTTGATTGATGCATCGCAAAACTGAAGCTCTTCTTCATCTATATAGGTATCGTAGATCCGGTCAATGTACATACTGCGCAGCATACCGTCATCAATAAAGGGTGTTCCTTTATAATGCTTGAAACCAAGAGCTTCAAAGAAATCCATATCTATGATCGAAGCGCCTGTTGATACAATGCAATCTATCATGTTAAAGCGGACCATATCTGTATAAACCTGCATGCACCCTCCGGCGCTTGAACTCCCGGCAAGAGTCAGCCAGTTGGTACATTCTTTGTCACATATCATCATTTGAAGGATGTCAGTGGCACGTGCAGTATCCCTGGAAGAAAAAGACATATCCCTCATAGAGTCAATTATACCAATCGGATCTATCTTTGTAATATCAATGTGTCTGATCTCATCCCTAAGGAGATTTTTTTTCTTTTCTTTCATAGCTGTGTCTTAATATAGCAGTGCAAAGGTAAGGCTTTTATTCAAAAAAATGTTAAATTTGCTAGATATTCATTTGAGATCATAATGCAACTCACTCGTTTTGTTAATGGCTTCAAGCGTCTTGAAACGCCTTTCTATTTTTACGATCTTGATATCCTGGACCAGACCCTGCGACTATATACCAAATTTCTCAGGAAATACGGCTACCAGGCGCATTTTGCTATGAAAGCCAATGCCAATCCGCGCATACTGGAGATGATACATCGTTCCGGACTGGGCGCTGATTGTGTCAGCGGAAACGAAGTGCAACTTGCCCTGGATATGGGCTTTGATCCTGATACCATTGTCTATGCAGGTGTCGGGAAATCCGACAGAGAGATACGCACGGCTTTGCAGGGCGGTATATTCTGTTTTAATTGTGAATCCATCCCCGAGATCCGGATCATAAACGACCTGGCGTCGCAAATGGGCAAGACTGCCCGGATTTCTCTCCGCCTGAACCCGAACATTGATGCCCATACGAACAAGCACATTACAACAGGACGGTCAAGGGATAAATTTGGTATCAGCGAATGGATGCTGGACGAGGTGCTTGGGATAATTGCCGCCAGCAGGAACATAAAGCTCATAGGGCTTCATTTTCATATCGGATCCCAGGTAGAGGACATGCAGGTATTTGAGAAACTCTGCAAAAAGGTCAATTCCTATCAGAAATGGTTTGAACAACATGATATCCATCTGGAACACATCAACCTGGGTGGTGGCATAGCTGTGGATTATGAGAATCCTATCGAGAACCCCTTCAGTCCCTTTGAAACATATTTTGAAACGATTAACAGCAACCTGGAAGTCAGAAAAGGCCAAAAAGTCCACTTTGAACCAGGACGGGCGCTTATTGCCCAATCCGGATATCTTATTTCCAGGGTTTTGTATGTAAAAATCGGCAGGGGCAAAAAATTTGCTATACTTGATGCCGGAATGAACGATTTGATCAGACCGGCGCTATATGGTGCCAACCATGCTATTTTCAACATTACCTCGGCATCTCAGAAAAAGGAAGTCTACGATGTGGTGGGTCCCGTTTGCGAGTCGGCCGACCGGTTTGGTCTTGCTGTCAAATTGCCGGAAACCGGCCGGGGTGACCTGATAGCGATCTGTTCCACAGGCGCTTACGGTCAGGTTATGGGTATGCGTTACAACCAGCGGGAGCTGGCACAGGCCTATTACTCGCCCGATTTGTAGTACCCGTTATGTATATAAGGATATATCCCAATAACCCGCAGGACCGTCTGGTGCAATTGACGGTTGCGACCCTGCAGAAGGGAGGTATCGTTATATATCCCACAGACAGCGTGTACGGCATGGGGTGTTCCATAGAGCATTTAGGCAGTGTTCCCCGCATGGAAAGGATCAAAGGCTATTATACCCCTTCAACACGTTTGTCATTCCTCTGCTATAACTTGTCCCAGGTATCCAATTATTGCAGGCCGATCAGTAACGCCGTTTTCCGTTTAATCAAGAAAAACCTTCCGGGACCATTCACCTTTTTGCTACAGGGGAACAGCCGGGTCCCCAGGTTGTTCAAAGGGAAAAAACAGACCGTTGGCATCAGGGTTCCGGATAATCCCATATTGCAGGTCATCCTAAGGGAACTTGCAGTACCCATCATATCCACGTCCCTTCCATGGGATGAAACTGAACCAGGGTATTCCAGCGATCCGGATTTGATCAATGAAAGGTTCGGCGAGCTTGTCGATATCGTAATAGATGGCGGACCGGGAGGGCAGGACCCCTCGGCCATTATTGATTGTACAGGTCCGGAGCCCGTGATTATCAGGGGAGGACCAAAACCATTACTTGACAGATAGATATGTTTGAAAACCTGACAGAAAGACTGGAACGATCGTTCAAATTGCTAAAGGGAGAAGGAAAGATCACCGAGATCAACGTGGCCGAAACCCTGAAGGATGTGCGGAGGGCTTTGCTGGATGCTGACGTAAGTTATAAAGTGGCCAAGGGCTTTTGTGATCAGGTAAAGGAAATGGCCATGGGCCAGGAGGTTCTCAAATCGGTGCGCCCCGGCCAGATGATGACCAAGATCGTCCATGATCAGCTGGTGGCCCTGATGGGAGGAGATGCCTCGGGAATCAATGTCAAGGGCAATCCTGGTATCGTGCTGGTAGCGGGATTGCAAGGCTCGGGCAAAACTACTTTCTCGGCAAAGCTGGCCTCGCATCTGAAGAAGAAAAAAGGGATGCGGCCCCTGCTGGTTGCCGCTGACGTATACCGTCCGGCTGCCATGGAACAATTGAAAATTCTGGGACAACAGGCGGGTGCCGATGTTTATATGGAAGAGGGGAGCATGGATCCTGTGAAGATCTCCCTCAATGCAAGAGATAAGGCAAAAAAAGAAGGATACGGTGTGGTAATAGTCGACACAGCAGGACGTCTTGCCATTGACAACACCATGATGCAGGAGATTACAGCCATTAAAAAAGCGCTTAATCCCTCAGAAACTTTGTTTGTGGTAGATTCCATGACAGGTCAGGATGCCGTGGAGACGGCCCGGGCATTCCATGAGCAGCTTAACTATGACGGAGTGGTCCTTACAAAACTGGACGGAGACACACGTGGCGGTGCCGCACTTTCCATCCGTGCAGTAGTGAGCAAGCCCATCAAATTTGTGAGCACAGGGGAGAAAATGGATGCCCTGGATGTGTTTTACCCGGCCCGCATAGCCGACCGCATACTGGGCATGGGGGATATTGTGAGCCTGGTGGAGAAAGCGCAGGAACAATTCGATGAGGAAGAAAGTAAAAAGCTGAGAAAGAAACTGGCGCAGGACAGCTTTAATTTCAACGACTTTCTCTCACAGATAAAACAAGTCAAAAAAATGGGCAACATTAAGGACCTGGCTTCTATGATACCGGGCGTATCCAAGGCTATTAAAGATGTTGACATTGACAATGATGCATTCAAAGGAATTGAAGCTATCATATCTTCCATGACTCCCGAAGAAAGGGATAATCCGTCGCTGCTCAATGGCAGCAGGCGAAAACGGATTGCTGCAGGAAGCGGGACTTCCATAACACAGGTAAACAACTTGGTTAAACAATTTGATGATACCAGGAAAATGATGAAGAAGCTCGGGGCGGGAGGAGGTGCGTCAATGGCAAATGCTTTAAGAAAAGGAGGAATCAGGAAATGATATTGCTAGACGGGAAATCGGCTGCAGAAGCCATGAAAAAAGACATCGCCCGGGAAGTAATCCGCTGGTGCAAGGAATCTGGAAGAAGACCACATCTGGCTGCCATTCTGGTTGGCGAAGATCCGGCCAGCCTTACTTATGTAAGAAATAAGGAGAACGATTGCCGCCAGGTAGGCATGGATTCTTCTGTCTACAGACTTTCATCCACAATCAGCCAGGAAGGACTGTTCGAATGCATAAGGACTATTAATGAAGACAAGGATATTGACGGACTGATAGTGCAGTTGCCCTTGCCTGACCACCTGGACGAACAAGAGATAATTGAAGCCATTGATCCTGCCAAGGACGTTGACGGATTCCATCCGGTCAACGTGGGAAAAATGGTGCTTGGTTTACCCTCATTTGTTTCTGCCACACCGGCAGGAATCATAGACCTTCTTGCATTCTACCGGATACCTACCACGGGAAAAGAATGTGTGATTGTTGGAAGGAGCAATATCGTGGGAAGACCGTTGGCCAACCTCCTGTCAAGAAAAGGTTCCGGAGGAGATTGCACCGTAACCCTGTGTCACAGCCGCACAACAGATCTGGCCAAGGTCTGCCGTAGGGCTGATATTCTGGTAGCTGCCCTGGGTCAGCCTCATTTTCTCAAGGCCAATATGATTAAAGAGGGTGCTGTTGTAATTGATGTGGGTATAACACGCATAGCGGACAAGAGTACAAAATCGGGTTTCAGGCTGGCTGGAGATGTGGATTTTGAAGAAGTGGCTCCCCGTTGCAGTTATATCACCCCGGTTCCCGGAGGAGTAGGTCCCATGACACGCGTTTCATTATTAAAAAACACTTTACAAGCTGCCCTTAAACGTAATCAGTAATAATTATTATTATGGAAAGAAGGAATTTTTTAAAAACAGCCATACTTGGTTCAATAGCCGGAGTGGCAGGTTTGAAAAGCACCAGGCTTCTTGCACGGAACACCAGTTCCAGGGAAGAGGCGAAACAATCAGGGAGTTTCCCGGATCTGGTAGCTGTGATGGGAGGAGAACCAGAGCAGCTATATGCAAGAGCCATACAGGAAATGGGTGGCATGAAGCGGTACATAAAACCGGGAATGAAAGTAGTTGTTAAACCGAATATCGGTTGGGATAAAAAACCCGAGTTCGCAGCCTGTACAAATCCCGGCCTGGTTGCCGCCATTGTCAGGGATTGTCTTGCTGCAGGGGCTTCAGAAGTCAAGGTTTTTGACCATACCTGTGATCAATGGAGGGGTTGTTATGAAAACAGTGGCATACAGGAAGCCGTGCTTCAGGCGGGAGGCAAGATGGTGAACGCCCATGAGGAAAGGGATTACCGTGAGACGGATTTACCGGCAGGCATACGTATGAAAAAAGCCAAGATTCATGAAGCACTACTGGATTGTGATGCCTGGATCAATGTCCCCATTTTGAAAAATCACGGAGGTGCCAGGATGACCATATGTATGAAAAACTATATGGGAATTGTATGGGACCGCAGGTACATTCACTCCAACGACCTGCAGCAATGCATTGCCGATGCGGCTACATTTGCCAAAAGACCGGTCCTGAATATCGTGGATGCATACCGCATCATGACACAGAACGGACCCAAGGGAAGAAGTCTTGAGGATGTTCAAACACCCAAAGCTCTCTTTATGTCCTCTGATATTGTGGCTGTGGATACAGCAGCTACTCAATTTTTCAACCAGTTCAGTTCCATGAGCATTCAGGATGCATCCCACATAGTGCTGGCAGAAAAACACAAACTGGGGACTACAAATCTGGATAAACTCAATATCAAACGTATAATTCTCTGATGCAGCTTTATGGATTTTTAAGATGGTTTCGCAGGGTTACTGCATTCGCTGTATTTCTGGGCCTCTTGTATTTTTTTCTTGCCTCTTCTGCACGTCTTGCAATCATATGGCAGGAATTGATAAAATTACAGATTGTCCCAGCTATACTAGGGATTGCTTCAGGTGGCCTGCTGACCGTGATCATTGTACTGCTTTTAACCCTGATCTTTGGCCGGGTCTATTGCTCGTTGCTGTGCCCGTTGGGCATATGGCAGGATATTGTTAACAGGTCTGCTTCTTTTTTCAGGAGCAGGAAAAAACGCAGGTACCGGTTTACCAAAGCTCACAATTATTTGCGGTATACCATACTTACCGCAGCAGCTGTCTGCTTGGTTTTTTCTTTTACACTGCCGATCCTGTGGCTAGATCCCTACGCACTGTCCGGCAGGATGGCGGTTAACCTGGGAAAACCCCTGGTCAGCCTGATATCCGGTTCGCAATACGCACCCTGGAGCCTGGCTGCCTTCCTTGTCTCTGCTGTAATTTTCCTGACAATAACGTTACTTGCCTTCTTCAGGGGAAGGCTCTATTGCAACACCATATGCCCCGCGGGAACCATGATGGGACTGATCTCAAAAATTTCCATGTTCAGGATACAGATCGATACCGCAGCCTGTACACATTGCAAGCTTTGCGGCACTGTATGCAAGTGCGGGTGTATCGATTGCAACAGCTCATTTATTGATAATTCCCGTTGTGTTGTATGCATGAATTGTATTACCGCATGCCGGCGCGGGGATATCCGTTACAGGTTTGCCTGGAAAAGGAAAAACAGCGAACATAAATCTGAGAATAATAAGCAACATGATAAAAGCAGGCGGGCTTTTCTGATTGCCGCCCTGGGAGGGGGGGCAGGTGCAGGGGCTGTTCTGCTGAGCCGTTATGCAGGAAAAAAACGGGTGAGGATAACCAGCTCAATGCCTCCCGGTGCAGGGAACCTGGAAAGGCTTAAAGACAAATGCATTGCCTGTCACGCATGTATTGCAGCGTGTCCTTCGCATATAATCAAGCCGGCAATGGGTGATTTCGGGTGGAATGGCTTTTTGTTGCCTGCCGTGTCGTATGAAAACGGCTTTTGCGGTTTTGATTGCCAGCGATGTCAGGAAGTCTGCCCTTCCGGGGCCTTGCAGCTTATGCCGCTGGAAGAGAAAAAGCGTTTTAGAATTGGCGTTGTCAAACTTACACTGGAGCGCTGCATTGTTGAAGAATTCGGAACGGATTGCGGTGCCTGTGATGAACACTGTCCGGTCAAGGCGGTGCAAATGACACCCCGGGAAGGAACAAATAAGGTTTTTCCGGCAACAAATCCTGCAATCTGCATTGGATGCGGAGGATGCGAATATATTTGCCCTGCAACACCCAAGGCAATAGAAGTCATACCCCTGCCTGAACAACGTCTTGCAGATCCACCTGTCCTGGATGCCAAAGTAAAAGTTGTAATTGACGGATTCGGATTCTAATCCAAATCCGCCTCGTCTAAAAGATCCGGTCTGAGCCTGCGGGTACGCCCCAGGCTCATTTCTTCCTGCCATTCGCCAATCCTTACAGGATCCCCGCTCAGAAGCACGTCAGGAACCTTCCAGCCCATGAAATTGGCTGGCCGTGTGTAAATGGGAGGCGCCAGCAAACCATCCTGGAACGAATCGGTAAGGGCCGAGGTCTGATCCGTGAGCGCTCCAGGCAACAGCCTGATCACGGCATCGGCAATGACTGCCGCTGCCAGTTCTCCGCCGCTCAAGACATAATCCCCGACAGAAAGTTCACGAGTTATCAGGTGGTCACGGATCCGCTGGTCCACTCCTTTGTAATGTCCGCAAAGTATCATGATATTATGAAGGCAGGAAATCCGGTTGGCTTCTTTCTGGTTAAATGGCAAACCATCCGGAGTGGTATATATGATTTCATCGTAGGTTCTTTCCTTTTTCAGATCCTCCATAAGCCTGTATACCGGTTCAATCATCAGGACCATACCGGCGTCTCCTCCAAAGGAATAATCATCAACCTGCCTGTATTTTCCTTTGCCGTATAACCTTAGATCGTGCACAACGATCTGAACAAGGGAGCGTTCCACGGCTCTTTTAACTATAGAATGGGAAAAGGGGCTTTTAAGCAATTCGGGAAGGACAGTAATGATATCAATTCTCATGATAAAGCAAAAGTAATCATAATTCAATATATTGTAGTTTTTCATTACATTTGCTGGCTATAAATACAAATTCTTTCCTATTACAATGGATCCCGAAAAGAACACCTCTGCTCCTGAAGAGCAATTCGACAACAAAACACCACAAAATGAAACAGTTGTTGAAACTACGCAAATAACAGATGCAATAGATTATCAGACCCTTTCAATTCCAGAACTTCTTGCTGAATTTGAACGTCTCATAGAAGCAGAAGACAAGACGGAAATGCACAAAAATGCAGACATCATCAAGTCTTGTTTCTATAAGCTGCTCAGAAAAGACCAACCGGTAACAGCTCCGGACCAGGAAGCTCCCGAACTGGCACAGGAAGATCCTGATGAGACTGCATTCAAACGATTATATGCTCGTTATAAAGTCCTGCGTGCAGACCTGTTGCGAAATATTGAAGAACAAAAGGAAAAAAACCTGGAGGAAAAACTGTCCATTATAGAAGGCATAAGGGCCTTGTTGGAAAAACAGGAGGACATCAATCATACATTCCCGGAATTCCGTGCTTTGCAACTCCATTGGAAAGAAGTAGGCCCTGTACCCTTGTCCAGGACAAAGGATATCTGGGAGACCTATCAGCACTGCGTTGAAAAATTCTACGATTACGTCAAAATAAATAACGAGTTGCGCGACCTGGACTTCAAGCGCAACCTGGAGATCAAGGAAAAGCTTTGTGAAAAGGCCGAGGCGCTTGTTGAAGAACCCAATGTGGTTTCGGCATTTCACAAATTGCAGAAATTGCATGAGGAATGGAGGGAAACAGGACCCATTGCGAGGGAATTGCGTGAATCCATGTGGGAACGCTTCAAAATAAGCACAACGGCCATCAATAAGCGCCATCAGGATTATTTTGAAGAACAGAAGCAGCAGCAGAGAAAAAACCTGGAAGCAAAACTGGCTTTTTGTGAAAAAGCCGAAGCCATAGCTAAGGAATTGACAGATGACGATGTGAACTGGAACCAGAAAGCCAAAGAGCTTGAAGCACTTCAAAAGGAATGGAGAACCATTGGCTTTGCCACGAAAAAGGAAAATCAAAAGGTTTATGACCGTTTTCGTAATGCATGTGATCAGTTTTACGGTGAAAAACGCGGATTTTATTCCAAGTTCAAAAAAGAAATGCAGGAAAACCTGGCACTCAAAATCGCATTATGTGAGCAGGCCGAAGCAATCAATATGAGCGACGACTGGCGTCGTACCACTGACCAGCTTATCCATTTGCAAAAACAATGGAAGGACATAGGCCCGGTTCCCAGGAAACAAGCCGATGCCATATGGAAACGTTTCCGCTCTGCCTGTGACGTGTTTTTTACCCGGAAAGCCGAACATTTTTCCAAGATTGATACCGTATACCTCGAAAACCTGGCTGCCAAGGAAGCCCTGCTTAAAGAACTCGATAATTTTGATCAGTCAGATGTTAAAGATCTGCAAGCTGCATTACGAGACTTCCAGAATCGTTGGAACCAGATAGGCTTTGTTCCCGGAAAAGAAAAAGAAAGGATTAATAATGAATACAGGAACCTGATCAATCTGCATTTCAAAAATCTTAACCCGGGCTTTTCCGAAAAGCGTACCCAGTACCGTACGGGCAGGGGACGTTCAGACGAATTCCGAAGCGGAAGGGATAAGCTGATTCAACGTTTCCGCCAGTTGGAATCCGAGATCTCTGTGTGGGAAAACAATATGGGATTTTTTGCCAAGTCAATGAATGCAGATAAGATCATTGCAGACACCTGCCGGAAGATAGAGACAGCAAAACAGGAACTGGCAGAGTTGGAAAGCAAGATCAAACAATTAGAAGATAATGAATAAGAATACAGTATGGGCTATTTTGCTTATCGGGGCAATTCTGGTAGGGTTCAGTCTTTATAACTCCAGTGTTGCCAAAAAACAGCAAAGAGAACAATTCGTCAGGGATTCCATTGCCCGTGAAGTGACCATTGAAGCCATCAGGCTGGAGGAACAGAATAAATCCGAGAATCTCCCACAGGCAGAGGATCAGATGATCCAGCCGTCTGTCACGGCTCCCGGACAAAGGTACACCAATCCTTTCCTGAACCAGTCACTTGAAGGAGAAGAATCATTTTATATACTTGAAAACGATAAGTTAAGGATTTCCTTCACCAATAAAGGCGGTCAGCCTTACAGCTTACAGATCAAGAATTTCAAAACGTACGCTGGGGACAGTCTTATATTTTTCAGCGGGCCCTCCAATAAACTGGCGCTTGATTTGTACGCGGGAGAACAGATCAATACGACAGATTTTTTCTTTGTTCCCCATTTCTCAGCTGATAACAACAGCCTGACTTTCTCGCTTCATTTCGATGAGCAATCATACATCGAATACATCTATGTCCTGGAAAAGGATTCACACCTGCTAAACATGGATATCAAGCTGACAGGCATGGACCGTTACATTCCAAGGAACGTGACCCAGCTTGACCTGACCCTGAATCTGGACATTCGCCATCTGGAAAAAGGTTTTGATAACGAAAAGAATTATTCCACCATATCCTACAAATATCCCAACACTACGGATGTTGAAAAATTAGGACAAAGAAAAGCAGAAGCCAGTGAATCAATCAAAACACGTGTAGAATGGGTAGCTTTTCAACAGCAATTTTTCTCGGCCATATTGATATCCGATCAAAACTTCAACAGCGGGGATCTTTCATTCCGGTTCTACGATGCAGCCAACCCGGACACCCTGTTGATAAATTGCCGTGCTTATATGCAGATTCCATTCCAGGCATCTGCAGAACAAAGTGTTCCGCTACGCTTCTATTTTGGGCCCAATGGGTTTTATTCACTCAAGGCTTTTGATCGTTCTTTTGAAAAGATTATTCCCCTGGGTGGTTTTCTGATTAGTTGGATTAGCCGCTTCCTGATCATTCCCACTTTCAATTTCCTGAACCGCTTTATCAGCAACTATGGGCTCATTATCCTAATAATGACCATATTCATAAGACTCATCATCTCTCCGTTCACATACAGGTCGCAGATGTCCTCGGCAAAAATGCGTGTTCTGAAACCAGAGGTCGACAAGATCAACGCCAAGTATCCCAAGAAGGAAGATGCCATGAAGAAGCAACAGGAAACTATGGCTTTGTATAAGAAAACAGGTGTCAGTATGATGGGTGGATGCTGGCCCATGTTGTTTCAGATGCCCATCCTTTTTGCCATGTTCCGTTTTTTCCCGGGCTCTATTGAATTACGACAGCAGGGGTTTCTATGGGCCGATGACCTGAGTGGTTATGATTCAATCCTGAACCTGCCCTTCAAGATTCCTCTTTATGGAGATCATATAAGCCTTTTTGCACTGTTGATGGCTCTTTCCATGTTTTTCTATTCCAAGATGAACATGAAAGAGCAGTCTTCCGGCCAGCAAATGCCCGGCATGCAGGGAATGATGCTTTATTTCATGCCCCTTATGATGCTGGTCGTCTGTAACAACCTTTCCGCTGCCCTGAGTTATTACTACCTGCTTTCGAACCTGACAACCATGTTACAAACATGGATCATGCAAAAATTCGTCGTAGACGAAGCAAAAATATACCAGCAACTGAAAGATAAAGCAGATAAAGCACCTTCGACTCCCAAGAAATCCAAGTTCCAGCAAAGACTGGAAGAAATGCAACGTCAGCAGCAACAGCAGATGAAAAAGAGGAGATGATCGCCCGGAATTTACATCGGTTGTATCAGCATATCCCCAAAAGCGTAACACTGGTAGCTGTCTCAAAATTTCAACCCGTACCCTTTATTCTTGAAGCTTATGGCTCAGGCCAACGTTGCTTTGGTGAAAGCAGGTCCGGCGAAATGCTTCAGAAAATCCCGCTTTTACCTCAGGACATTCAGTGGCATTTTGTCGGGCACCTGCAGACGAATAAAGTAAAAGAAGTGGTAGGAAAGGCTTCTCTGATCCAGTCCGTTGACAGTGTCAGGCTCCTGAATGCCATACAGCAGCAGGCTCATCAGCTGGGGATTGTACAGGATGTGCTTTTGCAGGTTCATATAGCAGTGGAAGAGACAAAACATGGTTTTCTTCCTTCAGAACTGCAGCAGGTTTGCTCATTATCCCTGCCTGCAGTGAGGATTCGCGGACTTATGGGAATGGCCACATACACAGAAGATAATGACCGGATAAGAAGTGAATTCAAGACACTCCGGCAACTTTTTGACACATTGCGGTCAGGTCCCTTTGCCGGTAAGGATGATTTTACCCATTGTTCCATGGGTATGTCCGGCGATTATCAGATTGCCCTGGAAGAAGGCAGCACCATGGTAAGGATTGGCAGTGCTATATTTCCATCACGCCCTCAAAGACCCTGACGGCACCCCCTGTAAGAAACACCTCGGTGAAAGCATTGTCATTCTTCTGAAAGGATACCTCCAGGTTTCCTCCCTTTGTCTGTATATGCCAATGATTCAGTCCTGTACCTGTGTGTACAGAGGCAGCTATGGCAGCCGCTGTCGATCCTGTCCCACAGGCCCATGTCTCATCCTCAACGCCTCTTTCAAAAGTCCTGACAAACAGACATCCTGTATCCAGAATTTCAACAAAGTTCACATTGATTCCTTTTTTTCCAAAATCTTTATGGTGTCTCCAGTAAGGACCCTCAGTGGCAATATCTACGGCCTTTACATCGGGAACAAAACAGACAAGATGCATGGAACCGGTATCTACTATATAATAGTCCTTCTGGTAGGGTTTTATGCCATCAACATTGTTAAGTTGCAGCTTTACCCTGGAGTAATTATCCTTGTTTTCGATCACGTACGCCTGGTGCGCACCATCAACAGCTGTGAATGAGTGCTTGTTTATTCCCAGGTGATTGGCAAATGCCACCAGGCATCGCCCCCCGTTTCCGCACATGGTGCCACTTGTCCCGTCTAAATTGAAAAAAGCCATGGAATAATTCCATGGAGCATCAGCCCGCTCAAGGAGCATCAGTCCGTCGGCGCCTATGCCAAACCTGCGATGGCATAAAGCGCTGATCTGAAAGCTTGTTAGTTCGTATTGGCCTGACAAGTTGTCTATAATGATAAAATCATTCCCGGCTCCGTGGTATTTACAAAATGGCAGTTTCATAAAATTGGTATGGATTTTGAAATATTTCTTATCAAAAATAGTTAAATTAAATCAGATACAGGTATGAAAAAGAGAATTGGAATTATTGTTATAGCGACTGCTATTGTAAGCGTTGGAGCCACAATCCTGGTTCACAGCCTTACAGAAAATGAAAGCAAAGTTGAAAAAGTTTACCTTACTTCAGCACAGGAACCTGTAATTCATAATGTTTCCCTGCCAGAAGTGCAATATCCGGATTTTACATATGCTGCAGAAACCGGAGTTAAGGCAGTAGTTCACGTAAAAGTGGTCAAGCACGGACAACAGGCCCAGGGCCCCCAAAGTCTTTTTGATTTTTTCTTTGGATACGGCTCCCCTTCGCCACAACCGCGTCCCATAGTAGGAGCGGGCTCCGGTGTAATCCTTACTTCTGATGGATACATAGTTACAGCAACACATGTTATAGAAGGAGCGGATGATGTACTTGTTACCCTGGATGACAAACGCCAGTTTGAAGGCAAGGTCATAGGAAAAGATCCCGCCACCGATATTGCTCTTCTCAAGATAGAAGCCACTAACCTGCCATATCTGCAGTTCGGGAACTCGGATGATTTACGTTTAGGCCAGTGGGTAATTGCCATAGGAAATCCTTATGATTTGCGCTCAACCATAACAGCCGGGATTGTCAGTGCTAAAGGCCGCAGTTTGCCCTCCTACAATGGGGAATTCAAAATAGAGGCTTTTATCCAGACAGATGCTGCCGTGAATCCCGGTAATTCCGGTGGTGCCTTGGTTAACGCCAAAGGTGAATTGGTAGGTATCAATACCGCCATTGCTACCCGTACAGGCTCCTATAGCGGTTATTCCTTTGCTGTTCCAAGCAGCATTACAAAGAAGGTGGTGGATGATCTTCGCAAATACGGTATCGTCCAGCGTGCACTGCTGGGTATAACCATGCAGGATATCACAGGAGACCTTGCCGCAGAAAAGAATATCAAGGACATCCGTGGGGTGTTCATACATGAATTGGTGACAGATGGAGCTGCAGAGAAAGCAGGTGTAAAACCCGGTGACATATTGCTTCAGGTGGAAGGAGTACCTGTTAATTCTGGAACGGCAGTCCAGGAACAGATCAACCGCTTCAGTCCCGGTGACAAGATTGACTTGTTATTACTCAGGGGAAATAAAGAGGTTAAAGTGACCGCAACCTTACAGAACCAGTCAGGAGATACTGAGCTTATCAAGGAAGGGACTGGCGATATCACCTTTTTCCTGGGGGCACAACTGCGCCCTGCCACAAAAGAGATCAGGGACCAACTCAAAATACGCGCAGGAATAGAAGTCGTTTCAATAGAGGAAGGTAAATTAAGGGACGCCGGAATCCGTAAAGGATTTGTAATTACACACATTAACCAGAAACAGGTAGGGACTGTACAGCAGCTTGCCCTTGCCATACAAACCGCACAGCGGGGGGTGCTGATTGAGGGGAGGTATCCCGACGGATCTGTATATTATTACGCTTTAAGCAATTAATTTGCCATTTTATTGATGTAATTTGAAACTTAAACTGTCCTTTTACGTATAAAAGGGCAGTTTATATTTTTTTACGGATGAGACAATTAAAAATCACGAAATCTATCACGAACCGGGAAAGTGCTTCCCTGGACAAGTATTTACAGGAAATTGGCAGGGAAGATCTGATATCGGTAGAAGAAGAAGTGGAGCTGGCGCAGCGGATCAAAAAGGGCGATCAGGAAGCACTTGAGAAATTGACGAGGGCGAATCTCAGATTCGTTGTTTCAGTAGCTAAACAATACCAGAATCAGGGTCTTAGCCTTCCTGACCTGATCAACGAAGGGAATCTGGGATTAATAAAGGCTGCTGAAAAGTTTGATGAAACAAGGGGTTTTAAATTCATATCATATGCCGTATGGTGGATCAGGCAATCCATACTTCAGGCTTTGGCCGAACAAAGCAGGATTGTCAGGCTGCCTTTGAACCAGGTTGGATCTTTAAACAAGATAAACAGGGCTTTGTCAAAATTTGAACAGGAATACGAACGCATCCCTTCTCCCGAAGAATTGTCAGAAATACTGGATATCCCGAGTGAAAAAATCTCTGACACCCTGCGTGTCTCGGGCCGCCATGTATCTGTAGACGCTCCGTTCATTGACGGGGAGGACAACAGCCTGCTGGATGTCCTGGTAAACAACGATTCACCCAACGCCGACCGCGGGCTTGTCAATGAAAGCCTGAACAAGGAGATTGAAAGGGCACTTTCCACTTTATCCAGGCGTGAAAGGGATATCGTTAAGTATTTCTTTGGAATCGGTACACCCGACATGACCCTGGAAGAGATAGGAGAAGAATTCGGGCTTACAAGGGAACGTGTCCGTCAAATAAAGGAAAAAGCAATACGCCGGCTTCGTCACAGTGCCAGAAGCAAATTACTGAAGGCTTATTTGGGTTAACCTATGTTTGAAACAATAGGCAACGCCATCCATACATTCAGTTCATGGCTGAACCTGCCCTTGTTCATAACCCTCATTGGCGGCGGTCTTTTTTTTATGTTCTATTCGGGTTTCATCCCGTTGCGTTTTTATGGCAGGGGACTGAAGGCCGTTGGTGTTAAGGAGGAGGGTGCCGCCGGACAAATCAGTTCTTTTCAGGCATTGAGTTCTGCCATTGCAGCCACCGTAGGACTGGGTAACATTTCCGGGGTGGCTGTCGCCATTACCATAGGAGGCCCTGGTACCATATTCTGGATGTGGGTAAGTGCCTGCCTGGGAATGGCGACTAAATTCTTTGAAGGAACCCTTGCCATCATGTTCAAAGGAAGGGACAGCAGGGGAGAATTGCAGGGAGGAACCATGTACATGATCACGGAGGGACTGGGCAATAAATGGAAACCGCTTGCCGTGCTGTTTTCCATATTTGGTATGGTCGGCACTTTTTGCCTGATGCAATCCAATCAACTGACAGAAGCCCTGCAAACGGTGATCTTTAGACCTGCCGGGATAGAGAATACTCCCTGGCTCAGGCTGGTGGTAGGATTGTGTATCGCTGGCATAGTATCCCTGGTTGTTGTTGGGGGAATTAACCGTATCGGGAAAGTGGCGACACTCATTGTCCCTTTTATGGTGGGCTTTTACTTCCTGCTTGTTTTTTACATCATACTCACTAATCTGAGTGTTGTCCCTGATGTTTTCCGTTCAATATTCCAGGAAGCGTTCAACCTTAAAGCAGGCTTGGGAGGTTTGGCCGGTTCGGCCATAGTGATAGGTGCCAGAAGGGCAGCCTTTGTGAATGAAGCGGGAGTTGGAACCGCCACCATGATGCACGGGGCTTCCAAAAATTCTGAACCTGTACGTGAAGGATTGGTGGCAATGATCGCACCCTCCATTGATTCCGGGCTCGTTTGCACCCTGACAGCCCTTGCGGTGCTTATCAATGCTCAATATACAGTGTCCAATGTGCAAGGGATGCAAATGGTCATTGAATCATTTGAACGTTCCATCCCGGGGTGGGGGGGTTACCTGCTCATGATTGTCGTTCTGGCTTTTTCCTTTTCCACCATGTTTTCCTATTCGTATTACGGAACCAAGTGTACGAATTTTTTATTTGGTGCCCACAGGGCACATTATTACAATTACCTTTTTCTGGGTACCCTTGTCATGGGAGCCGTGATCCCGCTGACAGCCGTCGTTGATATAATAGATATTGCTTACGCATTCATGGCTTTTTGCACTGTGTTCACTATGATCAGGCTCTCGCCTAACGTTAAAGCTGCTATTAAAGTATATTTCAAGAAATGAATGCAGAAGACAGGATAATCAAGGCCTTGGAAAACACTGTAATAAAACTTTACGGAATAACTCCCAAACAGTCAATACAGTTACAGGAAACAAGGAAAGAATTTGAAGGCGACTTTACCTTTGTTGTTTATCCATTGCTGCCTGTAAGCAGAAAATCTCCCGAACAAACAGCCACCGAACTCGGACAGGCGATAATTGAAGCTGTTCAGGAAGTCGAATCTTTCCAGGTCATAAAAGGTTTTCTTAATCTCAAGATGTCACCGTATTACTGGATGAGCAGGTTACAGGACATTGCTGACACACCCGCCTATGGCACCAAGCCTCATTCCGGTAAGACGGTAATGGTGGAATTTTCTTCTCCAAACACAAACAAGCCGCTTCATTTGGGACATATTCGCAATAATTTGCTGGGCTGGTCCGTGTCCAGGATAATGGAAGCCAACGGTCACCGGGTAATCAAAGTTAATCTGGTCAACGACAGGGGAATACATATCTGTAAATCCATGTTGGCATGGCAGAAATCAGGATTGAATACCACACCGGAGTCGTCAGGGCAAAAGGGAGACCACCTGGTAGGAGACTTTTATATCCTTTTTGAGAAACAATACAAAGAACAGGTACAGGAAATGGTCAACAGCGGGGTGGACCGTGAGCAGGCCCTCAAGGAAGCGCCACTGATGCAGGAAGCCCAGTCCATGCTTGTGAAATGGGAACAGGGAGATGGTGAGGTTGTCGGACTTTGGAAAAAAATGAACGGTTGGGTTTATGACGGATTTGAACAAACCTACAGCAGGATGGGCATTTCCTTTGATAAAACTTATTATGAATCAGATACTTACCTATTAGGTAAAGAGTTGGTAGTCAAAGGGCTGGAAGAAGGTGTTTTTTACAGGAATCCGGACAATTCGGTATGGTGTGATCTTACACAGGAGGGACTAGACCGGAAACTGCTGCTCCGAGCAGACGGAACATCTGTGTACATGACGCAGGACCTGGGAACTGCTGTAAGCCGGTACAAGGAGTATGGTTTCGATTCGCATATATACGTTGTTGGCAATGAACAGAATTACCATTTTCAGGTTCTCAAGCTGATTCTCAAAAAGCTGGGATTTTCCTGGGCAGATGACATCATACACCTTTCCTATGGAATGGTGGAACTTCCTGAAGGAAAGATGAAATCCAGGGAGGGAACTGTGGTCGATGCAGATGATCTGATAGATAATATGGTGGAAACAGCACGTGAAATGTCTCTTGAATCGGGAAAACTTGAAGACATGACACCACAGGACAGGGAACAGCTGTTCAACATGCTGGGTATGGGAGCGTTGAAATATTTTATTCTGAAAGTGGATCCCAGGAAAACAATGCTGTTCGATCCCAGGGAATCCATTGACTTTAACGGGAACACCGGGCCTTTCATCCAGTACACTTTCGCACGCATACGTTCCATTCTCAGAAAAGCGGGTGAACATAACTACCGCTCCCGCCTGTTCAACAGGCCCATGATAGAAAAAGAACTGAGGCTTATTAAACTCATGACTACTTATCCCCTGGTGGTTGAAGAATCGGGCTTGAACTATGCGCCTTCACTGATAGCCAATTTCGGTTTTGACCTTGCCAGGGAATTCAACCAGTACTATCACGAAATTAGTGTGCTTCATGAGCCAGATGAGCAACTTCGTTCGCAGCGCCTCTTCCTCCTGGAACAAGTAGCCAGGTTGCTCGAATCTTCCATGGAATTGCTTGGAATAATATTGCCGGAAAGGATGTAATTTGGATTTCAAAATATTATTGTATTATTGCAGCAAATTCAATTTTTTTATTTGTCCTATGAAAAAGACAACGGAAGTAAAGCCTGCTATCAATAAGAAAAGACTGGTAATCGGTTATGCCAATATGTCCCCCCAGCTGATGGATATCTGGAAAGAAAAGTATCCCAGGGGTTATATCGATTACATGGAGGATATCATGAAGGTTGATAAAGCGGACGGCTCGTTTTTTTACGCTGTTACGCTTGAAATTCCGGATGCCATATACCTTGTTAAGGTTGAAGTCAAGATTGATGATTACGACGAAATCGAAAAAGACATCTTCGGCGCCGGAGACGATGACCAGGGAGATGATGACAGTGTCGATTTCCCCGAAACAGATGACGCAAACTTTGCCGATGCCGAAGAAGATATGGACGAAAATTAAGAGTTTACCCGAGCCTACGCTGCTTTTATTGTTGTCGCTTGTCATTGGGCTTCTCAGCGGTCTGGCCGCTGTAATTCTCAAATCCTCCATAGCATTTATCAAAGATCTATTGACAACTCACGTGAGCGTTCAGGCAGAAAGTCTTGCCTATTTTCTTCTTCCCGGAACAGGCATGCTGCTTTCTTTACTTTTTGTCAGATACTTTGTCAAAGACAATATATCACATGGTGTTACACGCGTTCTGGAATCCATATCGGTCAGCAAATCCAGGATAAAACCCCATAATTGCTACACATCCATCATATCAAGTGCTCTGACCATTGGCTTTGGAGGATCAGTAGGGGCAGAGGCACCCATCGTTTATACCGGTGCAGCCATTGGTTCCAATGTGGGTCGAAGCCTTGGTTTGAATTACCGGAGCGTCACCCTTCTTGTCTGTTGCGGGACAGCTGCTGCCATAGCCGGCATATTCAAGGCCCCCCTGGCAGGTGTGCTTTTCTGTTTTGAGATACTGCTTTTCAACCTTACGATTGGCTCTTTGATTCCCCTGCTCACAGCCTCCATAACGGCTACCGTAGTATCTTCCCTGATCATGGGTGATGGGGTGAGTTTTGCAAGTTCAACCGCTCCCTTCCAAATAACCAACATCCCCTATTATCTTATACTCGGAATCGTATGTGGCTTCACCAGTATTTTTTTCACCCGCACCACGCTCATGCTGGAAAGTCGCATCAAAAGGATTCACAACATCTATACCCGATGGGCCTTTTCGGCCTTGATCCTGGGTGTGCTGATTTTGCTTTTTCCTCCGCTGTATGGAGAGGGTTACGGGTCTCTTTCCGCCTTGTTGAACAACAATGTGGAAGGAGCTGTGGACAGTCTCATTTACGGTCCATTGAGCCGTAATCCATGGTTCATTCCCATATTCTTCACAGCGGTTTTGCTGCTCAAAGTGTTTGCAATGTCCTTTACCAATGCGGGAGGAGGTGTAGGGGGCACCTTCGGACCAACCCTGTTCATGGGAGGAATCCTGGGATTTGTGATTTCCCGGGCCCTGAACCTGGCTGGTGTGTCAGGCTTGCCGGAATCAAATTTCGCCCTTGTGGGTATGGCAGGGCTGATGGCCGGGGTAATGAAAGCTCCCATGACGGCAATTTTTTTGATCGCCGAGATAACCGGTGGATATCAACTGCTTGTGCCGCTGATCATTACCGCAGTTTGTTCGTTTGTCACAGCCCGTGGATTCGAACCTTATTCCATCTATACCAAACGCATTGCCAGGGAAGGAAAATTACTGACACACGACAGTGACCAGGCCGTGCTCACGCTGCTGAAAACCTCTGATCTCATTGAAAATGATTTTATGACTGTGAATCCGCACGATTCGCTGGAACACCTGGTCCACGTTGTTGAACAAAGCAGCAGGAACCTTTTCCCGGTCACTGACCTGGAAGGCTGCCTGCAAGGAGTTGTTTCACTGGACGATATCCGTCCCATTATGTTCCGCAGGGAATTGTACGGGAACGTATTTGTCTACGAACTGATGCACCGGCCGGTAGAATACGTGTTCATAGATGAACGGATGGAAAGCGTTATGGAAAAATTCGAAAGGACTGATGCATGGAACCTGCCTGTACTGGATGAGAAATTCCGGTATATGGGATTTGTTTCAAAATCGCGTATATTGTCAGCTTACCGAGAGCAATTATCCCAGGTTTCCCATGAATAAAAACCACATAGAACTGATAGCTTCTGAGCTTCACATCAAAGACTGGCAAGTGGAACATGCAGTGACACTGTTTCAGGACGGCGCTACCATCCCTTTTGTAAGCCGCTACCGTAAAGAAGCAACGGGATCATTGGATGAGGTCCAGCTGGCGGCAGTCAAATCACTCTGGAACAGTTACGAAGAACTGGATAAAAGAAAGTCAGCCATACTCAGATCCATTGAAGATCAGGAAAAACTGACTCCTGAACTACGAGCGGTCATAGAGAATTGCTGGCAGATGAACAAGCTGGAGGACCTCTATCTACCGTACAGGCCAAAACGTAAAACCAGGGCATCAATTGCCCGAAGTAAAGGTCTGGAACCCCTGGCTCAGGCTTTGCTGGGTCTCCCTGAGCAGAATTGCCTGGAAATGGCACAGGGGTACTTGGGGGAAGAAGTTGAAAGTGTTGAAGATGCCTTGTCTGGTGCCAGGGATATTATTGCCGAGACTGTGAGTGAAAACGCCACGTTACGGCAAAAGGTACGCTATATCTATCAAAGGAGTGGTGTTCTTGCCTCCATGGTTCAAAAAGGAAAAGAAGAGGAGGGGATAAAGTACAGGAATTATTTTGATTACAGCGAAAACATCAGTTCCATGGCTCCCCACAGGCTGCTTGCACTGCTCAGAGCGAACAACGAAGGCATCGTTTCCCTCGGCTTGAAGCCACATCCGGACACCATGCCCCTTGCAGAAATGGAAAAAATGTTCATGGGCAACAGGAAAGGATCATCCACCATGCACGGACCATCTTCTAGTGTATGGCAGATGGAACAGGCTTTGTCCGATGCGTATCGCCGGCTTATTCATCCCTCCATTGAGAATGAGGTGCTGAATTACTACAAAGACAAAGCCGACAGGGAATCCATAAAGGTTTTTTCGGAAAACCTGAGGCAATTGCTACTGGCACCGCCACTGGGACAAAAAAGGGTGATGGCTATTGATCCGGGATTTCGAACAGGGTGTAAAGTCGTATGCCTCTCGGCCCAGGGAGACCTGCTCCATAACGATACAATATACCCACATCCGCCTCAGAACGAGCGTGCTACAGCCATGCGCAAGGTGTCGCAGATGACAGAGGCGTACAAGATAGAGGTAATAGCTGTGGGAAACGGAACGGCGGGTCGTGAAACTGAACAATTCCTTAAAAAAATAGCATTTCCTCATAAGATCCAGATTTTTTCTGTCAGCGAAGATGGAGCCAGTGTGTATTCTGCTTCTCAGGCAGGACGCGAAGAGTTCCCGGACTATGATGTGACCGTCCGCGGAGCGGTTTCCATTGGCAGAAGGCTTATGGATCCATTGGCAGAATTGGTCAAGATAGATCCGAAATCACTGGGAATAGGGCAATACCAGCACGATGTCAACCAGACTCTTTTGAAAGAGAGCCTGGATCAGACAGTTGAGTTTTGTGTGAACCATGTTGGGGTGAACCTCAATACTGCCAGCCTGAGGTTACTGACCTATGTATCGGGTCTCGGCCCGGGTCTTGCCCGCAATATTGTTGAATACAGGCAGGAAAACGGTCCCTTTTCAAGCCGGCAGACGCTGAAAAAAGTATCAAGACTTGGAGAAAAAGCGTTTGAACAATGTGCCGGTTTTCTAAGAATCCCTGGAGCCACAGACATACTGGACAATACAGGGGTTCATCCGGAAAGTTATCCGCTGGTAAGGCGAATGGCAGCTGACCTGGGAGTAACTGTGGAACAACTGATAGAAAAAGAAGAACTGCGCAGGAAAATTGACCTGTCTGTATATATAACACCTGTCACAGGAATACCAACATTGCGTGACATCATGACAGAACTGGACAAACAGGGAAGGGATCCCAGGGCTGTTATAAAGGTATGGGAGTTTGATGAATCAATATCATCAATAGAAGACCTCCGGGAAGGAATGGTCCTTCCGGGGATTGTGAGCAACGTGACAAATTTTGGTGCATTTGTCAATATAGGCATCAAACAGGATGGGCTGGTCCATGTTTCGCAAATGGGGGAAAAATACGTTCACGATCCGCTCCAGGTTGTCAAATTACACCAGCATGTAATGGTGAAAGTACTAAAGATAGATCTTGAAAGGAGCAGAATTCAGCTACGCCTTGAACGGAGCTGAGACAGCACCAGGCCAAAGACTACCACCAAAATACCTAAAGCCTGGATCCAGTTGATTGTTTCAATACCCAGGGCAAAACCTACCGAAGCTGTTACTATGGGGATTACGGCAGAAAATGTGTTGGTCCGTGTTACCCCCAATTCCTTTATGGCTGCCGTGAACATCATAAAAGCAATACTGGAACAGAAAACCGACAACATGAGGATAGGATACCAGAAATCTGCTTTTGTAATGAAATGCTTCACGTTAATGCGTTGGGCATCAATAAGCAGCACGGGCAGGATAAAATAAAGAGCCCCCAGGGCATGTTGATAGAAAGTGACTGTAAAAGCGTTGTAAGAACGGGTCATCCTTTTCAGGATCACCGTATGTCCCACAGCAGAAAAGACAGCCATAAAAAGAAACATGGCCCCCAATGGCATATTGGTTCCGGGCAGGTCGGTCACATTACCCGTTTCAAGACCTCCTCTTCCTGACACCACGATCAACATACCGGGAACGGTCATAAGGATTCCTGCGATGTTGCCCGCCGTCACCTTTTCTTTATAGAAGCTCAAACCTGCAACAAGACCGAAAACCGGTATGGTGGCGATGATCATTGAGCTTATTGTTGGACTTGCTGTCAGTTTTACCCCATAAGTCTCTCCAATGAAATAAAAAAATGGTTCCATCAGAGCCAGAGCAAGAAACCATAAGGCATCTTTCTTGTTTTTTATTCGCTGGATTTTTCCCGTTATTCTTCCAACAATAAGAAGTATGAGCGCAGCCAGTGACATCCTGGTCAATATCAGGAAAAATACTGGAACGTGGTTTATCAGAAGTTTGTTGGTCCAGAAAAAAGATACTCCCCACAGTAATGTTGTCGTGCATATATACAGATATGCTCTGATTCTTTGTGTGGTCATGTTACAGGATGGGCAGGACAGGGGGTTTCTGGATGATCTGTCCGTTTTCTGCTGCCAGCATCCCATTTATAAAGACGTGGGATACAGATGTGCTGAAAATATATCCTTCCAGCGGGCTCCACCGACAGGTATATTCAAGCTGTGATTTGGTTATTTGCTGTTCTTTTTCCGGATCTATCAGGACCAGGTCTGCATAATAACCTTCCCTGATAAAACCTCGGTTCCTGATTCCAAAAAGGATTGAAGGCTGATGACAACAGGCGTCTACAAAAGAAGTAAGGGATAGCTGCCGGCTTTGAACTAGCTCCATCATCATCTGGCATGTATGCTGGATGAGTGGTATTCCGGATGGGGCATTCGTGTAATTCTGCTGCTTTTCTTCCCATGTGTGGGGAGCGTGATCTGATCCAATGGCCTGGATATCCCTTTTCTCAAGAGCTTTCAGAATCGCATCCCTGTCTTCTGCCGTTTTTATGGCGGGATTACATTTAACTTGTGTTCCGTACCTTCCATAATCTTCTTCCGTGAACCACATATGAGGCAAGGATGCTTCACAACTGATCCCGGAGTGGACACAGCGTGCTTCACGAATCAATTCCACCTCTTCTTTTGTTGAAATATGAAGAATATGAAGTCTGGAGTGGTATTTAAGAGCCAGGTCCAATGCCTTTCGGGTAGATGCAATACATGCTTCCCTGCTGCGTATGCTGCTGTGAAGGTTCAAGGGAATACAGTCACCATAACGGGCTTTCATGCTGGCCAGATTTTCCCTGATCATGGACTCATCTTCGCAATGGGTAGCTATCACTCCCTTGTAGTTGCAGAATAAATCATTCAGTACCGAGTGATTGTCTGTGAGCATATTCCCGGTTGAGGAACCCATAAATATCTTCAATCCGCATGATTGTCTTACAGGTTTCAGCACTTCCCGGGTGTTGGTGTTGGTCGCTCCCATGTAAAACGCGTAATTGACATACATTTTTTCTCTGGCCAGGATATATTTCTGTTCCAACAATTCTGCAGTGATAACAGGAGGCACATTGTTGGGCATGTCCATGACCGACGTTACGCCACCCAGCAAAGCGGAACGGCTTTCCTGCATCATGGTGCCTTTGCCGGGCTGACCTGGTTCCCTGAAATGGACCTGATCATCTATGATTCCCGGTATCATGATTTTACCGCTGGCGTCAATATCAATATCACGGGTTCCACAAAAGGCGACAGCTTCCTCTTCTGCCTTATGACCACGAAAGATCCCCGCAATATGCTGGTCTTTAAGAACCACGCATCCACGAAAAACCGAGCCCTCATTTACTATGCTTGCGTTCCGGATGAGAATGTTCCTGGCCATGCTTTATTTTTTACGAATCCTTTTAAAGCGGAGTTTGAGGACCCCCCAGAAAGCTTCCCCGAATATGCCACTGCTCATTTTAGAAGTGCCTTCTGTTCTGTCCACAAATATGATAGGTATCTCTATTATTTTAAAACCCAGCTTATAGGCATAATATTTCATAGATATCTGGAATCCATATCCTTTCATTGTGACCCATCTGAAATCAATACCCTCCAATACCCTGCGGTGGTAACAAATAAATCCGGCTGTGCAGTCGTATATGGGCATATTAAGGATTGTTCTTACAAAAGCCGAGGCAAACCAGGACATCAGTACCCGCCCCAGTGGCCAGTTGATTACACTGATACCCTTGCAATAACGTGAACCTATAGCCAGGTCTGCACTTTGACGGCATGCATCAACTAGCCTGGGCAGGTCCTCGGGATTGTGTGAAAAATCGGCATCCATTTCTATCATATAGGTATAATCCCTTTCAAGACTCCACCGGAACCCTTCCAGGTAGGCAGTGCCCAGTCCCAATTTACCTTGACGCTCTATAATGAACAGACGGTCAGGGAATTCGGGAATCAGTGAGCGGACAATGCCAGCTGTCCCATCCGGGGATCCGTCATCAATAACAAGAATATGAAAAGGATCCTGAAGAGAAAAAACTTTTCTGATTATGTTTTCTGCGTTTTCCTTTTCGTTATAGGTGGGTATAATAACCAGTGTTTTGTCTTGCATATACTGTATTACATGGGTTTCAAATGAGTCTCAAATATAGACATAATTTTTGTCTTAATTTTTTGTTGTTGATAATCTGAAAAATGCATATTCTTTTGACAGAATTCATGAAATTTTATAAAAAATATTTGGTTTAGAATAAATAAAACACGTATCTTTGCAACCCCTTTTGCGAGGGAGAATAAAAAAGTTCATTGACAGATTGGAAGAACAAGTACAACAAAGAGTACAAGAGCAGAACGTTAATTCCGTAAGGAATAGGAAAGCGTAACAGGACAA